>Ga0209700_102895_pt1 | contig 33875 bp, 12 predicted proteins | sample SiratroredBW_FD_187528 | JGI IMG/M metagenome (GOLD analysis project Ga0209700, IMG submission 187528) | Root nodule microbial communities of legume samples collected from California, USA - Siratro red BW (SPAdes) (version 2) | ecosystem: Host-associated > Plants > Roots > Nodule | place: USA...
GGTGAACCCAATAGTGGGTGACTCGAGTCCCAACAAATTTGACTAGGACAGGCTTTGAATGATTCTTATACCATCTTAAGAAAGTAGAATTTAAGCTTAAATTAACCTCACAAAACTGATTTATAAAATGAGATTTGCATCCACTTATATAGTACAATTTAACTTTATCTCTAATTGATGTGAATTCTTCAACACACCCTCTAATATTGAAGACTAGACATCTCAAGCGTGGGACTGTGGGAACCCTATAGTGGGTGGCACATGACCTAACAAACTTGACTAGGATTGACTCTTATATTAAGAAAGTTAAATTTAAGCTTAACTCAACCTCACAAAGTCGGCTTACTAAATTGAGATTTGCACTTACCTATATATTATGATTTGACTTTATCTCTAGTAAATGTGAGCTCTGCAACATCACAAGTAGCCTCAATGGCTCCTATCAAGTCTTTAGGATGGAGGCAAAATAGTCGCCTGATATCTTTGTACAACCAAAACCAAAAATACCCCAATAATTGTTCTTTAGATGTGGCCATCGTTTGAGCAGCTAAAAATTCAAATTCTCACACACAATCTTCCACACTTGAACTCTGCATCAACGTCCTTAACATCTCATACACTATGTCACGACAATTTTCTCTAAACCTTCTCAACAGCAGTGCTAAAAAGTCCTTCCACGAACGGTTCTAGCGATTTTATGCCAAATTTAGAAACAATGAACTATTGTTCCCTCCATACAAGTGAAAGCCAACCTAAACTTAGGGCTAAACCGCTACACCTGAAAGAACTTCTTTCCTCTTGCTAACCATCCAAGGGGTTACTCCTTTCCAAAAAAGTTATTTTCGTCTTCTTTATACGAGAAAGCTACCCCTCCTTATTAGTCCTAGAGGGTCATTTATACTAGAACTATTTAAAGAAATAAAGAAATGCATTATCACCACCTCTATAACAATTAAATTTTTTAAAATAAGAAAATAAAAATATGTTAAAATGAATAGAAAGATTTTAAAAATATCTTCTCCTCACCAATATAAAGATATTGAAGCTATTTACCATATCTATACCTCTGGTTTAATAAAACCCTGTAACTACACTACACCCACTAATCTCCTCTCTTATTCTTTCTTGTAACATATACTTTTAAAGTTGTTTGGGTAGTTCGTCCTCTTGCGTATCAGTTTCAATTTAATGTTCAAAATGTAAAGCAATTTTATTAATAAGAGATGGGGAAATAGTAAGGTAGAAACATGGAACATATGTAGCAAAATGTGCCAAAAGAACAACTATATAATAAAAAGCCCTCCTGTACAAACATTGGACAATAATACTGTGAGACAACCATCAGGTTAGAACATCAAACATCAAAGAAGCCAAAAATGAATTGTTAGTTCAAAACTCCAAGTAAAAAAAATAAAATAGCTACCATACCATGTAATAATTTTGAAAGCTTCCGCCACGTTGAAAAAATCGTGCAACTGCAAAAGCAAGGTCTTCAACAGGTCTATGAGGTAATTTTTCACCCCATTGTGTATACCTTCAAAATCAGTTGGAGACAACCAAAATATTTATCACCACAGTCAAATATTGAATAAGCTCTCAATGCATTGTTTCTTTTACCTTCTATTTCCTATCAACAGTTCAACATGCATTTATGCAAGTACACATACAAAAGCACAAAACGCAAACACATTGGCTAACCAGAAGGGTTTATAAGCAGCCAATATAAATAACCAAAACACATTGTGCTTTTAATAACAATATAAACACATTGGCTGCTAAACTTGTATTTATATTGTTATTAAAAGTATAGTCAGACATATACCATTTAGTTCCTTGTTTTGGGAGCTCCTATTAGTAAATACTTTCCTATTATTAAGATACTTCTCCAAACAACATAATTTACAAAATTACAGAACAAGCAAGCAGTACATATAGAAAGTGGAGGTAATGGTCGAATGTAGCACAGAGAAGTCACCTACTTACAATGCTACATTAGAAAATCGGAAAGTAGCTAGTAGCAAAGAAGGAAGGCAAGAGAGTTGATAGTTCTGTGCAGAAAATTGATAGAAAACCATCGGACTGTACAAAATAAGTAAGCATATCGAAGACATAATATAAAGAATATAATCTCTCCTAACTCCAGGTGATATAGACATGTATTAACAACACACATACAGAGTACAGAGAACCACATAGACAATTTAACATGATAAGAACAGAGAACTGGGCCACGAGTTGCTGCCAAAGACCACTGCTTGTTGTAGGCAATGTCATAGAACTCCAATTCAGTAAAACAGCCAATTGATATGATTGAATATAGGGTTTCAGGAAAGAGAATAGCAGCTTCTCTGGCAGCTACTGGTGTCCTCTATTGCGCCTTGTTATGCTACAACAGTACCCCTATCGCTCATATTAAAAGGTAGTCCCTCAAAGGATGTATTTGTTCGTACCATCCATCCCAGTTTTCAGTCCAAATCGTTGGTTTGTTATGAGAGTTTGGTTTAAATCCATCACAGTAGTATGCATTGCATGTATCAATCTGTACAAACAATATTGATTTATTAACCACTTGAAATTTTAGTTATTTGAAACAAAATATTTTACGTTATTTTGTCAAAATCTAAGAAAGACCCGCACACATTTTAATTTTAGTAAGTATAGGTAAATGCCAGTAACAGTTATTTTCAATTGTGGAAAGGGATATAATTTACGATATCATATGGAGCATCTTGTTGTCTACACATGACCCATGGGACCTCAGCACCAAGACTTAGAGCCATCTTAGCCGCCCATTTCACGTACTCTTTACCTCCTTTGCCATAGGAGCTCTCAATGTTCCCGTATTCATTCTCAATCTGAAAATCCAGTCACATGCTCAGTTAAGGATTTCCTTCTACAAAGTGAAGCATCATCTTTAAACACTTGCATGAGCAATTTCCAAGATAACAGAATAAAACATAATCAATAGTTATTTAACACAGAATATTAAGTGTTTATAAGTTTGAGAATTAAGTAATTTGAAAATTGGATGTCGTAATCAGAATACATCAGTATAGAAAACGAACCACATAACAAGCATCAATAACTAAAATCTCGCATACAATTTCTATATATTTTATACCTATATTATATAACATCACCTATTTAGGTGATTCCAATAGACACTGAAGAAATTAGAAGAGAAAATTAGGAAAAGTGTTGTGTATTCAGTTATCAATAATAAAAAGCAGTTCACTCCTACTAAAAATAAAACCTACATAGCAGAGAAACTGTTAGGATTCCGTTTGTTGAATTACCAAATTATTGCTTGAAAACAAAAGCTCCTCCCTGTTCTTAAAAAAGTCCACTGAAATACCTGTATTTCTCTAAGTATCCAACAATACAAACAACCAAGGTAAACGAGTTTATCCCCAAAAGGAGCACTCTTCTTTTCTACACGAAACTCCATTTTACACATAATCAATTTTATAAGCCCCCTACATGGTTTCACCAGGACGCTGTGAAAAAGAATAATTTCCTTAATAACCCATAGCAGAAAAATAAAAGAATTCCAACCAATACTTACTAACAAATATAAAAAGCTATATTTCTCCTTTATTTAATCCCTTCTTTCTCCTATGATAAACCTTACAGGTTTATCAAGTATTTGAGATCCAACAGAAACACAAATGTAATGAGTTAAAACAATAATATAGAGACAGTTGCAATTTCATTGCCAATTTTGTCCCCAGCAGGACTGTGAATGTGCTTCAAATTACGAAAAAGAAAATCAATTAATGTATATAATGCCCAAAATCTACACTTGCCCCACCTGCAACAAAATTATAGGACCTCCTTGCCAAGAAAACAGCTTTTCTTCTCTCATCATATTCACCACCTTGGAGACAAAGCGCTTCATCTCCTCCTAGTTTTCAAAAAAAAAAAAAAAAATGTCTATCAAAATCATGTTAACACAATCCTTTCCAATTACATTTATTCCATGATTTTAGGACTTCACGAAAATCCCACCCCTACCCTCAAACATACAGGTGCATTATATGATATATAGCTAACTCAAGAATCTTAGAATGTGGGTTTAGTTCTAGCTTAACCCCTCTTATATATTCTAGCCCATTAGAAATTTGGGTTTTTCCCAATAAAGAACAAATGGTTGTCAAGTCAATCGCAGTAAAAAATTGAGAATGTTGAATAAACCGAATAAATGGGAGAATCACCAATGGGAAAAGGAGAACAGAAAACGAATGATAGATCTATTTACAAACAAAAATAAAAGAGGGTAATGTCAACCAACAAAGTAGTCCACCTTGAAAGGTTCATTGTTTGTTCGAAATTCAATACCAGGGATATCACGCAACCACACTGGGAAACCCCTGCAACATAGCTCATAAATCAATGAACAAGTTGTCAAATACTCAATCTATTTTTAAAGAGAAAAATAAGCACTACTGAAGAGAAATAAGCAAACTAGAGGTGAGGGTAATATACCCACGAGCAACAAAACCGAAAGGAAAACAACTAAAACACAAGCAAAATCAAAGAAGGATCTATGGTGTAGCAGGGACGTGAAATCTGATGTCCTTATGCATACTTTTCCAACTAAACACAGATTTCAATACATAACAGATGGATAGCATCAAGACAGTAGTGCTGCAAAACAGGCAATATCCAAATAGAGAAATAGGACAGATCAGCATGCATTGATCACAAACAAAACTTAATTTATGTTTCCATCAAGTACCAATAATAATAACAGCATAGGACAAAGTTTGTGTATATTTACTTTGTGTGAAGCAGAAATTATCCTCACTCTGGATTTTCTTTTTAAAAGAACCTTCTTTCAGAATATACTAAGTTTATTTACTTTTAACATGTTAAAAATAATTCACAATTAAAATAAGTTTGCAACAAACCATTAGAAAAATCAGTGGAAAGCAGTTTTAAAACTAAAAAGTGAGGATCATTGTTAAGGTACAACTAGTGCAATTCATTATGGCGTATAATGGATAAGTCGTATTTAAAAGAACGATTTTGCAAAGAAGTTATTCTTGTAAGCATAACTTTAATGTAATTTCATTTACCCTAAAGTTGTGCTTAGAAGTATGACTTCAGTTGGAACCATCAATATTCGTGCACTTTTATACAGACACCTGATGAGAAAAGAGAGGGCAGCAACTGAAACAATTCATTTAACCCGTGCTAATATACATACAGCAGTTTATGAATTAGTCTAATATCATGTTTGTCACATAGCATAGCACAGCCTCTGACTGGGTGACTGTTGTTGGGCCTGGCTAGTAGTAGCCATTCATAATTTAGCGGTTCTCTATATTCTCATCCGATGCCATATAAAAGTGCACACCACTTCATCTTGAGAAAAAAATGAAAATCATGCTAGCACAACTTTAGTGTAATTTAATTTGCACTAAAATCATGCTTGTAAACACAACTTCACCTTAGAAAAACCTGAAATCATAGTTTAAAGCACAACTTCTACATTAAAAAATATTAAAATTGTGTTCCAAAACACAAATTCTATATTAAAAAAATACTAAAATCTTGCTTCAAAGCATAACTTTTGTACTGAAATAAATGAACAAAAAGATCAAAGTCCTACTTAAAAGCATAACTTAGCAATTTACCTAATGTTTTATAAAGGTAACCAGATCAGTAATATTCAAATAAAATTGCACCATTTTGGTGCTTTGGCTCTATTTTAACACTACTTTCCATTCCTGATATATATAACCCAAAAATGTACTAACTTTCAACTTTCAAATGTAAATGATTAAATGAAAACTGTTTCTCACTCCAAAACATTACGACAAGGACTTTCAACTAGAAAAGAATGTAAAAATGGTAGAGCATGGCATAAAAGTTAATTAAGGATTTCTCCTGTTTAGAAGTGTATTTATCATCATGTAATCTCTTCTTGTTTTGCTATATGGACACATCAAATTTAAGAAACAAAAAAATGCTAAATGATGATATATGAAAGGCTGAGACCCAAAGTTCCACTCGGCACACGCATAAGGGCCTATACGGAGAAAGAAATAGAGTCCATGAGCACCAGCTAACTTCACAAACTTCACAAGATCATATCTCCCTTCAAAATTATACTGCATAAGTGCAAACACATCAAATGAAAAAGGAAGTTGATATTTTAGTATTAATAAACAAATATCAAATACATAGTTGACGATACAAGACAAGGTCACTGCCCGGATAGCGGGGAGAAATATAATTTTGCACCTGTCCTCGCTCTGGTTCATGCCCATTCCAGAAAACATAACTTTCAATCACATCCGCTCCACCTTCCTTGCTCTTTGCCATCAAGTCGGGCCACATCTAACATCATACCAAATGCACAATAAGACACTTTCACATCCTACTATGGTTAAACGAGACTGATAAAAGAATTGCTGTTAATTTGTCGATTTAGTTTCAGAAGAATTTTCAATTTTCTACGCAGACAAGTAAGAAATTCAAAACGCAAGCTCACTTGTGCTGAAAATGCCACAATGCAAAATCTCGGATGTTCATAGTAATCGAATTTTTTTTTTTTTTTTTCGAAAGCTCAGTCACGACGCCGAGAAAAAAAACAGCATTAGTTTCTAAAACAAAAGGTAATTCAAAGACGCAAACACGATTTTCGACTTTTGAGAACGAACTTCGTTCATGGAGGCACTGAAATAAAACCAAAAAAAGAAACCAGAGCAAACTAGCTCCAACAGAACTCAATTAAACAGAGAGAAAAAAGATAGAGAATAAAAGAGAAAAATTCGATGATTCAGTTACATTGCGGTTTCATGTTACTGCTATATTAGTTTCATTTCATCCACGGCGAAGAGTTAAATTGAGATGAGGAATAAAGACCTCGGGAGTGGCGCGTGGATAGTGGATTCCGGCGGAAATGAGGAAGCGGCGTTTGCCGTCGAGGATGAGAGCGCGGTGGTCGTAGGTGACATTGAACGGTTTGAAATACTCTTCTGCCTCCGTCACTCTTACTCCGTACTCAAATGTTACTACGCAAAAGAAAACAAATATCACTGCCAGTATCATCTCCTCACTATTGTTTCCCAATCCTCTTTTGGAATTGGAATTCCGCAACATCTTCTTCAACCTTGCTCTTCTGCAAGCGACTTTTCGTGTGTAGTTCGCAACCGAACCACCGTTGAAAGCTATAGAAAAATTGGAATAAACGATTGATTCTTTCTGCTAGTAGGTTGGTGACAATGAAATTTGGCTGGCACTTATCCATTGTTTTGGTCTTAGCATTTATCTTCGTTTTCAATCATTATCACTATATATAAATATATACATATGAGAAAAAAATATATGGAGGGTTTTGTTTGTAATTTTATTTCTATTTTCACTTTTTAATTATAAAAGTATCACATGAATTAAGGATAATTTTTCCATAATAAACACCAAAAGGAATTTAAGAAACAGTCACATTCAAGATTGTTTATTAAACGAGAAAATCTTATGCAGAAAATTGTATGCCAGAGAGTTGCATTGGTACATTGTGGTCCTGAGTATGAGAGCCACTAAACTTAATTATGTCCAATGTCAGGTAAATATGTGATAATTTTAGTGTTTAGGGTTAAACATGTCACATTTTAACTTTATTTCCACTAACTTCAGTTATAAATACAAATTATAATACAGTATTTTCATTTATTACCTATCAACAACTTCACTCTAAATTCTGGTTTCAATAACTTCATCTTTCTTCTATTACACACCCAATAATATCTTTTGTTTTAAACACATGACTTTCATATAAGTCACGTTTCTACCCAACTTTTAAAGAATTTAATTAATATTTATTTTTAAAAAATAACTCCACAATTGTATTTTATTTTTGCTAGATTTTTTAACAAATTAAAAATACAAAATTTAATTCAAAAAATAATAAATATTATAATTTATTATCATTTTTTCTTCTTTCCAATGTCAATTTTGTTATAAAAATTCAGTTACAAAATTATTATAATTTATTCAACTCAATTTAAGTTTATTATAAAAATATAAAAATTAAATAAATTATTATTATTTTTCCATTATAATTAATTAGCTTAAAATATATATAAAATTTCATTTCATTTTATTTATATTTTTATTATGCTTTCAAAATTTTAATTAAATCAGTTTTATATTTAAAACCAACTAATAATCATAACTTTAGTTTTATATAAATTTTAAAAAAAATTCCTTACATACTTTTTTATTTACTTCCCTCCCTCGTCCGTTTTCATTCATTCATCTGGTCCCAACTTCGCAACTAATAATCGCAACTTTCTTTCAGGTTTCAACCTAGCCATGCTAAATTTTACATAAATTAAGACACTCAAATAGAAAATAAATATTCCAAAATTCTATTTTAGCTCAAAATCAATCCACAATGAATAACTCTCCCAGACCTGGTGAAACATAAAATTTCTTATTTTCGATGTATCTTCTCCTTGAAAAGTTGGGTTCGTAATTAGAAATTTGAATCTCGCTGTCTGCCCAGAAAATCAATCTTCTTTATTTGGAGATGTGTGTTTTTGATGTTAATACAATGCTAACCATAACAAGTGATAACTAGACGGTTAAATCCTTCCAGAGTCCATCCTTTTCAAAACGAATTTCAAGAAGAGAAATTATAAAATAAAATTAAATTAATTTTCCATAAGTTAAAACTAGTTTATCTCCAAGTTAAAAATAGTTTTTTAAAAAAACTTATACACAAAAAATTTGTATAAATTAAGTTAACTTATAAATAGTTTTTGTTTTCTATTAGAAATATTTTATGAAAAAGTTCGATAAAAAATAACACCAGAATGCAGGGCACCGTAGGAATTCCCCTGTCCCAACCAAAAATTGTAAAACCAAATAAATTATTAAATCTTCAGGTCGGTCCACGGTCTTGTGGTGGAGCTCTCGCAAACTACATTTTAGTTAGGACTTGGGAGTTATTTTTATTATTTTATTACAAGTTAACAGGATATAAGTCTACCTGAATAAGAAAATATCAGCATAAAATAACTTATTCCTTTAATATAAAATTTAACTTACCTCATCTTTCTAACAAGTTCAATCTCTCTTTTCTTTCTTGAAAAAAACTAACGAAGTAAAATAAATTTTCTTCATCAATAAATGCTTGTTAAGAAATTTTAACCAAGCTTACTCGTAAGTGTATATTTTTAAAAAAAATGGAAACTTCTACCCAAAAAAGTATAGGGAAGTTAGGATATTATGACCAAAGACCAAAAGTTATCATTAGGCAACATTTGATAATTAAACATAATACAGGGATAAACATGATTGCAAGTTAAAAGTCAATGCCAATAGTTGAAGTTAGCAACTGTAAAATAAAACAAATGTTAAGTCGCAAGATTAGACAACTAGCAAAGAATATGGAACTCCAGTAAAGGGGACAGAAAGTTGTGAATAGGTATTGTTTGCTAATAATAGTCACCCCCAGTCACTTCACTCAGGTATGGGTATAAATTAAAATATATTGTACGAAAAATTCTAGTAGAGTTATGGACCAACTTCATTCCTAGCTCCTCACCATAATCTTGTAAAACAAAACTAGAAAATCAACACAGGAAAATCCAAAAATGAAGAAGACCAATAACTAAACATTACAAAGAGAACATGGCAGAGTACTAGTTAACTCTGTAAGAGTGTAGGAGTAAGGAAGACAAAGGACAATTAAATGTAATCTAAGTACACCTCTCAATTTCTTTACTCCATGAGAACCCCTTTAAATTTCATTGTAATCGCACAGCTACGCATCTGAGACGTGCACAAGGGTTACAACTAGGCCAGGATTGACTTACAGTTCATATTTGAATAGAATATAGGATATGAACTCAGTTAAAGTATAGCAGGAAACAGAAACATAGGATGAATAAGTCTAGATATCATCTGCTGTTTCCTTAGCATTATAAAGAGCTGAATAGCACATTAAAAATCAATCAGAAAATTACTCCTTGAATGCATGAACATATTATAGGCTTCAACTTATACAAAGTATGAATAGAAGCATTAAAACATGTGATGGAGAAAAAATGTGACCTTTACACTCGGTTACATAGTTCGATACAGACAAAAACAAGGAATGAAAAGCATTATTTATATCAATTAGTTACACTAAAATATTATAAACTACAAGGTATACAATCATAATTTAAGAAAGTACAATGAAAAATGCATTCAACAGTTATGTGCACTTTTTCAACACTTCTTGTGACAGAAATGTTTCAGGATTCCCCAGCATAGAGAGATGCTCAAAATGGCAGAAGAGATGCATCATCCATCAACAATGAATTGATCTTCTTGATTATCTCCATCGACCCTAGTGTCACCATGAACAATTCCATTCACATGATGCAAATTTTGCATCATTTGTGAAAGATAATGGTTGCTGCCACTAGTATGATCAGATAGGCCAGCAGGTTGGGCAGGCCACTGAGAGAACAGACCAAGCAATTGGCTAGTAAGATTTTGTTGCTCATGAAGAAACCGAGTCTGCATCTGGCCCATTTCTGTTCGGTGCTGACTTAGCATCTCGTCAACCCTCTTCTTCCATTCTAACCTCCTGCAATTCATTCTTTCCTCCCATTCCCTCTCATGAATCAACTCTTCATCTCTTCTTTTCCTTTCTATCTCTTCATTTTCCTTCTCCATAGCTTCCCACTCCGCCATCCTCTGTCTCCTAAGCTTGTCCCTCTCCTTGTCCCTCTCCTCCCTCTCCTTTTCCCTCTCCTCCAGTTTCTTCTCCCACTGCTTATCAAGCTCCACTCGCAAGTTCTCCCTCCTCTGCCTCTCACGCTCCCTCTCCATCTCACGCTGCTCAAACCTTGCCTCCATTTCCCTCAACTGCCCCATTTGGTTACCAAGAATCCGCCACACTTTCTTTTCCATCCCCTTCACCACCTTCCTCTTCTTCAAACTTGACCCATTCACCTCCCCTTCCTCAAACACAAAACCATTCTCCGCCGCATCTTCCCTCTCCCGACCACTCCCATTGTAATTCACCTCCCCTTCCTCCGCCTCATACTCAAACCCCAACGCCATCACCTCGTTGTCAACACCATCCATAGCAGCCCCAAAATCCCCATCCCCAGAATTACCCATTTGCCCAAACTCAACCATGTCCATCCCCCCACCACCAGCAAGAAACCCATCTCCATGATCCCCATGGCGATCCCCGTGATCCCCATCCTCAATCACCATCAACTCATTCCCACCATGACCACCAACAACAAGTGCAACATCCCCAAACACATCCTTGTACCTTAGAAAGTTAGACCAATGAGTAAGCCCCTCCACCCAATCAAACTCACTCCCATCATCACAATCCCCTCCTCCTCCGGACCCCGAAAACTCAGGCCTCTTGATCTTCTGCTTCACCAGCAGATACTGGTGCCGCATGTTCTGCACCTTCGTCGAAACGTCCTTCCAACTCCATTGCCAGGGGTAAGCCACGGGATCGCGCACGTGGTGCACCGAATTCACGTGACAAGCAATCGGCTTGAACTTCTTCTCGCGAGTCCGCATCTTCGACAGCGAACCGTCCGCCAACATCTCCCCGTACTTGTCGATTAGGGTTTTCTCCTCCGCCTCTGTCCATTTCTTCCGTCTCGGAGGAATCATCGGGAACCAACAATCCCCACGCTAACGCTCGCGCTATCGTCTTCTTCTTCCCCCTCCTCCTCCGCGAGCACCAAAACCTTTTCCGATAGCGATTCTGATTGCATCGAGAACGCCAAGATCGTGCAAGTTGCTTAATTTATTTTTCGACTTTTCAATCCGCTATTTTAACCTAGCGATTGGTTAATCGAATGCCCTCTACAAAAATCTAAAAATAAGAAAAAGAAGAAGGATTGAGCTTGCTTACCCTTGCCGTTTCGGAATTGGAATTACAAGACCGGCGAGACTTTTCCCGGAAAGTTAATTTTTCTCGAGAAAATATCCAAATAATAATTCACTGGAAAATGTAGTGACCAGAAGCTATATTCCAAAGTTGCAACCAAATATTTTCCGGCCAATTTTTTTTCCAGAATAATGGTCAATTGTTTTTATCATATTAAACTCATTTTTATTAATTGGTTAGAAACCGCCTTTTTAAAGTTAGACATGTCGATGTGGTTCTCAGGTTCGATACCTGCTCATAGTGACTTTTGTTTTTCGTTTTTATTTCTACACTCTATTCGGGTGCAGTAAAAAGCACCCAAATACTTCGATGATTTAATATATAAAATACGATGATTTAATATATAAAATAAACACATTAAATATATAAAATAAATTCAATAGTGATTGAATCTTTTAACTCTCCTTTGTCTTCTCAAATTTTCAAATCTAATTAACCAAAAAATATATGAAAATATAATACTTAAACCTTTAAGGTGTGACACATGGAACAAGTGATAAATACATAAACAATTAAATTCTTTTTAGATTTGTATCGAACATCTAAATTGTAGAAAAGATATAAAATGATATTAAAGTTACTTCCCCAAATCTTCCTTTTGTGCATGATAAGTTACTGGAGGTTCTTTTAATAATTTCGGTATTTATGAGATTACTAATAGTACTTTTTTTAGAACTCTTTTTAGAGAATGTTAATAAATTTTAAAATTCATTTTGCCATCTAATAAATGTCAGTATCTTTTTGACTGATAGTGTAGTTGTTCTTTGCTTAGATATTGGAGCAACATTATCTATTCCTATCAACTTCTTTCCAAATTAATACTAAAATCAAACCCTTATTTTTTTAGAATGAATTTAAGTTTTTTTTATTAAAAGTCAATTCTTTGAGCAATTTATAAGTAAACTTATTTTTACAACAAGGATTTACAATAACTAATGAGTCAAGTTCTATTTCTAAAGACAAACTTCATTAGACATTTTGATTCAGTTTTATAGATTAGGAAAAACATTTTTGAATACCCCATAAATAAAATATCAAGCTATGGATTATCAAATCACAAAAAGCACTAATCATAAAAACAAAATACTAACATTAAATAAAAAGACATATACATAAATATATCTAAAACATTACATGAGAGTTTAATTGGTTATATCTAACCTCAACAAAAATGGATTTAGCTCTTCATTGTCAGGAAAAGCCTAAAAACAAAAAGATAAACAATGGAAAAAGATGGTTACACAAATTGGAGAAAAGAGAACCCCTCAAAACCCTAGTGCCACTCCAAGCCTATTTTTTCTTTCCCCAAAACTCACTACTCGAAACCCTAGCACAAAGACCTCCTTGAATACATTCAGAGGTATATCAATCACGTCCGTGCCTAATGTTATGCATTCTCCAATAGACACAATTGATATGAGTAGCTCTTTGCTCCAGTGGCACTTGACACAATTCATCTAGTGTTAGGTGCAATTGTCAGCATCAACCTTCGGGTCTACTAACATTGGGCGCAAATCTTGTGGTGTTGGGCGTAATTCTTATAAGCGTTCAAAATTTTCTCCTTTATTTACTCCTTCATGGATTCTAATCTTGTTTTTATTAACCAAAGTTCCTATTGTTAATTTATTAGACAATATTCATAAAGATTAGTGGTATAATTCGATTATAGAACTTAAGTATCCAATTAATTAAAGAAAGATATCAAAACATCTGAAGTGATCAAAGCAATCACATCAGATGTCAATTATATATGCTCTTTCAAAAATCAACTTTGGGAAAAAAATGTTTCCTTATTAAGACTCGGTTATGGTGTTCACAATGCAATTTTAACAACAAAATGAATCCAATTATTTCATTCAAAACTAACAATCATGACAAAATATTTTCAGTGAACAATTAGGAGTATAATTTCTTATCAGAAGAAGTGTTTCACGCAAGCACACTAGTGTTTAAGGACGTGATTTTCTCTCTTTCACCACTAATTTCACACAATTTAACTTAGTTTTTTCTTTCAAGAGCCACAATTTTTTATAAGTATGCAACATCACAAAGACTTTTATGGATTATAATGTGGCTAGACTAAAAAGGAAATTGGTTTTTCTAGGTAGTAAAGGCACTTTAGCAAAGACAACAATTAGATAAACTCATGACTTATCACATTCTACTCTCTTTTATTTGAAAACCCCATACTAGAACCAATATCATCTTATGCCCACATTATTTTAATTATTGGTGTTTTTTAAATGGACTATACAACATGAACCACAACCTTTTCTGATTTGTTCTTTATGCTTCCCTATGTACTACCTTTAATAACATCCCTTGAACTTGAATCACACTAATGACCATGATCTTCTTGCTCTCTCAACTTAAAGTGAGGTGGTCACTTGTTTCTCAACAAGGCTCAAGAATGAAGAAGAAAAGATTCTTTTAATGCTCAAATAGATGCACAAAGGTTTATTTTTTTGCATAACATGGTTGGTTATTTGGCCCAATTGTAGATATGCAGATGATTAATTAACATTGAAACTCAAGCAAAGTCAATTGTAAGTAAAAAATGATAGCACTCAATGAATCTAAACTTTGAAGTACAAATTCTCACATGGTTAAAATTTTGGTTTTTCAAAAGTTGTCACTATTTGTGACAATAATTAATCAAAAGTAAAACAATGAATGCACTTTCAACACAATAACATAAGAGCATCCATAAACTTATACTCAACAAGAACAATAACATTCAATTCACAATTTTCAATTGATAGCGGCCATTAGTGACGTGTAAAGCTTACTAAGTCATATAACCTAATGCATTATATATGCCAAACCAACCAAGTCACATAGTTTTACCACAATCAATCATGAAATTTAAAAAAACTGAAGTATAAAGAATAAAAAATAAATAAAGTTTTGTGAAAGTTAAGTCTCCAACAGATCCTAATCATCATGGAATATTGTCCTCTTCTTCTCCATTATCAGCTTCTCCGATGTCAACTCTAACTTCTTCTTCAACATGCTCACCCTGTCATATAAATGGGATTAGGCCCCAGGCCAAGTAACATATTATGCAAATTCCTCAATTGAGAGTACATGAAAAGTTGGTGAGGTGTCAGCGCTTAAATTACTACCTAGAGAATCGACATTGGGCACCCTACTCACCACGTTGGGTGTCTTACTAGGACTTGATGCATAAGAAAAACAAACTGATTTGGCACTAGGCACCACATAGATGCCGCTAGGCACCGTACTAACCCGAGAGTGAGTGTGAGAATTGTATTGGGTGCAAATCAAATTAGGTTGGACACCATAATTCCTGAGACTAAAATGATCAATTGCGTTGGGTGATGCATAGACATCAAGAGCAATGGTTGGAATTGTGTCAAGTGTAGGGGGGATTGAGCTGGATAGTGGAAAAGTAAAGCCAAATGAAAAAAAGGTGCTCAACTCCAAAAAAGACCTCCACTCCACCGGATCTTGCTCAACCTTAGAACCTCTTGCATTCAATCCTTAAGCACCAATAAGAAATAAACACCCAAAACAAGCATAAAGCAAAATAAGAAAACACATTATAAATAACACATTCAAGCTAATTAGACGCAAGGAAGACACTTGAATTGGTTATAGTTCCTCAACATTCAGAAAAGGATTTGCCACAACTTTTTCTTCTAGACTTATTTAAAGACATCATTCAAAAAGAAGAGCAACATGATTTGATTTGCAAAGTATTGAAACTACCAAAATTTCTAAGCCCTAAAAAAGCTTCATAATAACATTGTTGTTCATTAGCAAACTAGTAGAGTCCTTGCATGCATTATAAGACACTACCTTAACTAATGAGCAAACTAATATCACATCTTTAGACAAATATTTGTCTTAGGCAGGAGTGGTTGTATTTAAAAGAATATTCAGTTGGTTAGTTAGGAGTGGTTACATTCCAACAAAAAAATACTTTAGATTTTAGCTAGGAGTGACTTTGTTCCAAAAGAATACTTGATGGGTTAGTCAAGAGTTGTTACGTTTCGAAAGAATACTCAGTTGAACTTGCAACAACAGTCTAAATAGTAAAACTCAATCGATTGATTAACTATTGGCAAAAGTAATGGTTGAATGTAGGAACTCACATAATTCAGTGAAGTGAAGAGGTGAAGTTTGATCTAGGAGAGATCGGGCCAACTCACTAGAATGGTGCCTAGGATAGAAGCTAGAAAGGGAATCTAACTTAGAGAGGAACTCAAAAACAAGTGAGGCCAAATTTTGATAGCATAAGTCTACTCATTCCAAGTTAATTTTACAAAGGCCTAGCACACTTATTTATAGGGCTGGCCAAAATGAGAGCCAAAAATTCAAATTCAAAGAATAAAGCCATAACCCTAGATCTAGTATATCCAAATAGAGCATGCCATGAGGCATGTTACACCTTCCTTGCTTGCTCCATAATTTCCACATGTTAAATGCTTGCTTTGATGGTGCACTCTCCTCCATTACCCTAGACGCTCCAAGATTTCTCTTGGGCTTTGAAACCCAAGGTAGACCAAGAACCCAATTCTAAACCTAATATACTCAAGGCCAAGTTACAAGCCCAAAACCCTGATCTAATTGGCACAAATATTCTAAACAAAATTTACAAATAAAAGTCTTTTTTTTATGGTCCATGTTTTCTAGAGTGATATCCTCATAGTGACGGCTTCTTCTTACACCTCTATGATTTCACCCTGCACCTCCATAGAAGCTTTGAAATTTCTATATTGTCCTTATTGTATAATATTATACCCAACTTTGCCCTTCATCCTTATCCAATTTGGCATATGCGAGCACCTCCTTGGTCTTTGGTTCCTACACCTTTTCTCGCTTGTGCATCGCCTCCAACATCACCACCCCAAAGCTATAGACATCACTCGCGGAAGTCGACACCATAATAATGGCCAGCTCCGGCACCAAGTGTCCCAGCATCCCCACCACACGTGTGGTGTTGAGAACTTCCTCGTTGTGTAAAGCTTGGCCAACCCAAATTCTCCCAGTCTTCCTCGTATTTCGCATCCTCGCATTTAAATATGCATTTGAAATTGAAATATGTTGTGGGTTGTGCAACCCGCAATACATTCGAATTTTCGAATGCATTGCGGGTTACACAACTTGCAACTTATTTCGAAATTGAAATATTTTGCGAGTTGTACAACCCACAATGTATTCGAATTTTCGAATGCATTGCGGGTTACACAATCTGCAATTCATTAAAAAAAAATTTCAATTGTGGTTTGTACAACTCGCAATAATGAAGGTGCATAAAAAATAGTTATGGGTTGTGTAATTCGCAATGATAATATTTTTAAAGTGCATTGCAGGGTGTGCAATCTGCAATTCATAAATGTTGTACCTCCATAAATGTTGAACTGAGCATGAACGAAAACACCTCGAATAAGGGTATTTTTGTCTTTTTCTCATGACTAAAATGGGAATATTTAAAATTATGGAGGTGCAGGAAGACGGTATGGAGGTGCAGGGAGAATCAGTCCCTCATAGTTGAGCTTGGGCCCAAAAGACTGATTAAAGGCCTAAATAAGTTGAAGAAGGACAAAACTCTTGAAAGCTTCTCTAGTCTAGGTAGTTAAAATCGAGATTTTAATCGTAAAATCATATATTCTATATGCGATTCAAATTCCATGCAAAATCGTGAAACAACATCGTAAAGATCGTCGAATAAAATACTGGAAACATGTAATCACCTTTTTTTTTTCTTTTGTACTAACTATTCACTTTCTTGAGTGTATGGATTTCGTTCAAACTTAATTTGAATTAAAAATTAATGCATTTAAAATTCAAAATAAATTTCAAACCCAATAAAAAATTAATAGTCTTTTTTGTTACATCATTCACCTCTTTAATTAAATTAAAGAAGTTTCAATTTCAATTAAAATAAAATCAAATTAAGGCACTTTTAATGTCCATCTCTTTGATTTATTTTATAACCCCTCAAACACTTTATTCTCTCTGTTATTTCTTTTACTTATTTTCATTGCTAATACAAAAATATGTTATATATATATATATATATATATATATATATATATATATATATATATATATATATTATATTCTAGATTATAAAATCCAAAATATAACTTTCTATATTATGCATTTTGGAATATAAAAAGTTGTATTTCAAATTATACCGTCCTAAAAGAAAATGAAGAAAATAAGAGAATTGCAGCAAAGAGAATAAACAGAGTAAAACGGTATTTTAAGTTCTTCCATGGAGGTACATGGAAGAACGCCCGGAATAGATCTACTGATTCTGTAACCTTCATTGAACACTAGCCAACGACTGATAATCAGATCGAACAGGTAACCATTGATCATCAGGGATTACTTATTTGCTCTCAAAAGTCAAAGACCAAGTATTATGTACTGAATATTAAAACATCATTGTAACACACAATACAATGAAAGGCCCTTTCTGATTACTACCATTGTATTGCTCGTTGACCTATGTATTGCAATCTAGATTCACACCGAACCTCATTTTAGAAGCTACTTACAGCCTCTTGAAAGAAACTAACACTCAATGGCGATGTGCATCTTGCTTCCACAGACAACGTTTTCTCAACACCCGGACATGGGTCACCTCCGAATACAGTATCTAAGATTTTGATGGAGCAACTCTTTTTCCCTTGGCATTCCTGCAAAATATTAAAAGTGTGTCAGGAGGGCCTACAACCAAAATCAGGTAACATCAAATAGAAAAAGGCCACACTAATTTTGGCACTGGAGATTTTGCTAAACATGCCTAGTGCTGTTATTAGGCAAGTTTTTTCCCCACTTTTCTTCTTTCAGTGAACCGCAATATTTTTTTCATCAAAACATAACAAGTCTGCGGCTAATAAACGTACAACGCTAATCGCAATACAGATTATTCAGTGATAGCAATAATTTCTAAGCCTACAGATTATTCAGTGATAACAATAACTTTTAATTGTAATAGTTAGACAAATTATTGGGTTAAGCATTTTGGAAGATGTCTTGCATCATCGCTTTTACCCAAGTCTACAACGCCAGAATCTTGTGGAGCACTTGCTTTCTTGCAGAAAACTATGTCCACAATTGTACTTTTAAGAGGTACTAGGCAAGGACTAGTGTGAAAAGCTATCCAATATAGATTTAGTTTACCTTGGACACTGTTGGCATGGAACTAGCAGCGTGGCAATTTCCTCTAGAAAAATTCTGACAACTACCTCGCGGGGTACCAAAGCTAGCAAATGTTATGGAGGAAATTGTATGTCCTTCTTGACAATATAACTGAAGTTCAGGTATCATATTATTAGCAGAACCTTCTTCACGAATGAGATCCACATTTACCAACTTCTGCAGAGGTGGATAGTCGGATTCTGACACTTGAGCACATATTATTTCGGACAAATGTATCTTGACAGAAATCTCAAACGGATTTCCTCCAGTTTCTTCTAAGATAACGAGTAAATTGTTGGATGCTCTCAACCATGATCGTGGCACATGGTACCTGTAGACCAATAAATCAGAAGTCAAGGAAAGCGCAATAGAAATTCCAGTAGCCATGTACAATAAGTAATGCTGTATACTCCTAAAAATCTTTCTAATAATCCTTGCAATACATAATAAAGGAACTATTGAATTATCATAGGAACAGAAATAATATTTTCCTCATTTAGTGATTAGTAGGATTATCAGGAGGGTTGGATAAGAGAATTTAAAGTTATTCCAGTACAAAAATGTACACAAAGATGTCAATCAACATGAGATAAATGATGCCGTGAGCGGATATTTATAATTCGTCAATAAAGTCTTGTGGAATTAGATGAAATCATGAAACCAACAGTTTTAGCCTCTTCGAGATTACATACAATGTTTGGGTTGGTTTTCCACAATTTGTTGAACATTTGTCAGAATCATATGCTCCACGATAATCACAGACATTACATCCACTTTTTGGAGAAACCCGAGTCCAGTATCTTCCTATATGTTGACCATTCACCCAAGCCTGACCTTTCCCCATGCTTTTCATGTCAAGAGCAACTGGATCTAGGCCACCAGGAGTATCAAAGTATGCCTGCTTAAAATAAATAGTTGGTATTGTTACATTGGCGTTAAGATAAAAAAGAATAGCATTATGAAAGAATGGCCAGTGGGTGTATTTGCACCTACATAATCTCAGTATTCATATCATGATTTTAGATTCACTAATTCTGTAGTAATGCGTTCGGCATAATAATTACAATAAATAGATAACTAAACGATTTTTGAAAGGCGAACACAAAAACATCCATAGAATAGAGTGAGTGACTCCAATCCCACTACATGACTTTTCATACAATGTAAAATGCTCGAGAATCACGAATCTTCCTAAAACAGATCACAAAATATTGAAAAGGAGAACTATATCAGGTCAAAACAATCTTTGAAAATCAAACACGGAAACCTTGTCAGGAAGGCCATGACCCCATGTAGTATAAGTATTAAGATAAAAGAGAGAGTGGTATAGATTGAATCCCTTGTGTGCACATAGGGTTGTGCATTTACAAAAAAGAAAATAAGAAGATACGAGCCAAAGCCTTTTATATCTAACACTCTTCCTAAAGCTGATGCATATAAACCGTATGTATCAGACTTACTACAAATATAATCCATTTCCCCGTAACTTAGCTTTCATGTCTTACTCCAACAATTTCATCGTATACACACGGAACACTTTGTTTTCATGCTTTTTTATTCTATTTTTCCAATTTTTCTTAGTACAGGGTAAGCCTTGGGCCGCCTTGTTTTGTAGACACTTATTTTATAGGGAAGTGACTTAGGTATTAAATCACGAGATTAAGTTTAATTTTTCGACAAATCAGGAAATTATCGAAATACTCAGTGAGTTGAATTAAATATAGCTACACAAGAGTAGGGTCAACTTTATACGTTTCCGTTGTCCGAGAGGAAACATATGCTACCTCGGGCCAATTCAACTTCGAAGAGAATCAAAAGAGTAACTGGGTAAGACATTTGAATCAATAGACTGGGTGGGAATCCTGAACCTGGAAGTTTTCTTATAATAATTTTATCCTAATTAATTTGTTTATTAATTCAATTTTTGATTATTTTCCTTGAATTCTTTATTTCAAAATCGACGCTCAATAATTTCTATTAATTTCTTTTCCTTTTAAATAATATTAAATTATGATAATTACAAAGTCAAACACGTGGTTCTTATGGATTCAATATTACTACTTAACGACTTGCATTTTTCATTTATCAATTCTGTCTGCTGGTGTGAAAATTGTATCTCGCTTCAGTGTCAGTTGTGTACCAAATCTTGTCATGTACACTAGGTTCTAATTTCTCCTATCACCCCTAAAATGTCGCTCTCCCTACATAATTTGTTGTGTCCCTTCAATCACAAAAGAGCTTAATGATTTTTAGTCATTATGCACGTGATAAGAATAACCGTTTCGAATTACATCCAACATTTTGTCTTGTAAAATTAAATTACAAGACACTTGTGAAGTGTTTTTTGAAGGCTCTGTAGGCGTGGACGGGTCATATCAATTCCCCACTCAGTTACGGCAATGTCGATCTCCTCAACTGTTTTCTACTGTTATATAAATTTGAGTAATTAAATTACTCTCGTAGATTTCTAGAATTTTTAATTTCTTCTAAATTTTTTTATCAAATAACATAAGCCCTAAGATTGAGAGCTCTAATACCAACTTGAGAATGAAGTGTAAAAGAGAAAAAAGATATGATTTTAATTGATACTCTCTAAATGAGTAACAAGGATATATAAAAAACTCTACCGCCCTAGAAAAATGGTTGCATTAATTTCTTGAATCCCTACAATATCTCTATTGTAATTTTTACAATGATTGTTAATATCTACTTGTAACTCAACAAAATATTTCTTGATAACTCAACACATATAACCAAATAACAGTATATTGTGAGAGTAGATAGAAGCTGATAAATTTCAAATCACATGTTTTCCTTAAAGAACTTTAGCATGTGCACAAATTTATAATCATCTTAATATTTGACCATACGCTCTATTTGTCACTCATGAATTTCTCTACCATAGTAAAAATTAGGTAATACAATTTTCAGTATAACATAAATTATCCTAATCATTTTCCGTGATTCTTGTTTTGTAAATATTTTGTTAGTATTCTGAGTGTCTACCATAGTAAAAATTAGGTAATACAATTTTCAGTATAACATAAATTATCCTAATCATTTTGCATGATTCTTCTTTTATAAATATTTTGTTAGTATTCTGGGATGCTTATATTAAGCTTTATCAAGAGAAAAAGAGGGCAGCTAGTATGAAACTTCTAACTTGGTCATAGAGGCTCTGATACTATGCCAAGAACCAACTTTCTAAGGAGCTTAAGCTCTTATGGAGGTTCATGAATGATTTTATATTTATAAATTTTATAACAAAATCAATGTAAATAATTTGTATGCTCTTTTCCTTTTCTGTTTTCTTTCGTTGTACAACAGTTCTCACAGATAAATCACTTCAACAGATCATAATTACCTTGTACCATGTAAATGTGGAAGGGATGCCATCAGGAGTTAATTCTACCCATTCTGAATTTTCATTCTCCTCACTGTAAAATTTCAAAATCTCTCCCTGAAGCCCAACCTGGGATAAAATTGAATAAAGTGGAATTAATATTTTCAAATTCCTCATAATATAAGAAGTACAATGCCACAAATATAGAATGTAATGACATAGATTAAAAATATAGAACAAGTAAATGAGCTTCGAATAAAGATAACAAAACCGTGACAAACCTAGCACGCACACCACTAAAGTAGCATTTTAAATTTCTATGGAGTGAAGGCATAACTATAATCACCAACTCACGTTGAACAAAGAATCAAAACTAAGAATTTTTTTTTTTTCCAAATTTATATTCTTAGATTACCATGACAAGGTTGAAATCCTTAAAGATATAAAAATAACCTCAAACACGCAACTTTAAAACCTATTCTTACAAGGGCATGTAAGGGAAACTTAATATTCAAAATCCTATTCTTGTACAGGAATGTTAGAAATGGGAATATATGCGGTGATCAGAGCGTTTTTAATGTTTATTTTAGCAGGTAGCCTAGATGCTTTGTATAGATAATTTCAATGCATCTTAGGAAGTAGTGGTATCTTCATTTTTCTCTTGTAAATTGTTTTAACGAATTGGCGTCAATTATCTTTGGAATAATCTTGAATATTAATACTGTATGCGAAACTAACTCATTGACTGACCCTACAAAATATTTGAAAGTTGGTCATTTGAAATCAGAAGGTCAATTGTAGTATGTCCAAATTCAAAGGAACCATCTAGAAAACGAGAGTGCATTGGGCATGTGTATTTACTAAATCTTTCAGAATAAAGCTGTAGTGTACTACAATTACAGCTAATAATTCACAGTTATTTGGGATCAGTTCAGGGTTTAAATATTATATACAAACCTGATAGGTCCATAATGATTTTGAAAGATCTATATCTCCATTTTTAAATCCAGTGATCTTTATTGTACCTCTGATCCCTGCTCCATCCTTCTCAATAAATGCACCATAATTCTGCAACATTGTTTCAAATGAGAATATGTATAGTCAGTAATCTTTATCCCTCGGTGGTTTCATAGGAGAATAAGCTGAAGAAAAGTCACATACAGATGGACAGGAATATTCTGTTCATATTAATGTGAACACATTAGATAATCCTGAGTCATCAACTTACTGATGGAAAAGAAAATAACATATAACTAAAACCATTTATCTATAGAGTATCAATTAACAATTTTTTGGGAAGTTCCTTTATTGATGACACCCTTGGCCTTAAAATATGGCTCGTACCTTCATTGTGAAAGGTTTGATAAATGGATATAGTTCCATATTAACTAGAGATAAGGCTTAAGTAATGTTTGTATAGTCCTAACTTTACAAACTGTTTTTGCCAGGTAGAACTAAACCCCAAGTGTAAATTATAATAATCTGCAATAAGCAATGTTTGGTTTTCTGTATGATAGATAAATAAGATATCCTACCAATATGAGATATTGGGTCTTTTCTACATAAGAGTTTTCCTCATTTCCAATTTTATGATTTTGTTGGATAGGAACCCTTGAAGTTTTACATCCCAACTTACCTATTTCTTTGAGAAGATCAAGTATATTTTTTCTTTGAGGGATGCAATCCCTTTTTTGGAATAAACAACCTCTGTCCCAAGGAAATACTTGACTTATCCCAACCCTTTTATTTCAAATTGGGTTGCCCATTTCTCTTTTAAAGCCATTTTCTTTGTTTCATCATCTCCTACGATAATTATATCATCTACATAGTCTAATAGTATACCTGTATAAAGAGTGTTTTATGAATAAAGTATGATCTCATTGGCTTATCCTGTATCCCAAGGAAACCATTGCTTTCTTAAATCTCCCAAACCATGTTCTCAGAGATTAACCATATAAGGGCATTTTTAGGAGGCTCTTATACCATCTTCGAAAGTGTACTTTAAGCTTACTATATCTCATAAAACCGGCTTGCAAGATGAGATTTATACCCACCTTATAATTTGGTCATATCTCTAGTCAACGTGGAATCTCCAATAGACATAATGACCTATAAAATTTTGAAGTCTTCCTTTTGTGCCTAAACTTTATTTGTTTGTTTTGTTAACTGTTTTAATAATACAATTGTTTCCAATAATCGTAATATTAGTTGTCCATAAAATTGACATCTTAGATTAGAATGTTCTATGCACTTTTGTTCTACTTGTTGCATGTGTAAAACACATAAACTTTCTTCTCAAGCTTCCTTAACTACTTATAAATCCCCTTTTGAGCTTGAGTATAGTGACTTATGGGACCTTCATCTGTTCCTTCCTTCATATAATGGTTTCTCCTATTACATTTCTTTTGTGGATGCATACTCAGGGCTTACCTCAACTTTTTTGCTCAAACAAAAACTTGAAACAATTACATTATTTTCAGCTGTTTATATGGTCGAATTACAGTTTAACAAACCTATTAAAGTTGTTCAAACTGGTTGGGGAGCAGAATTTTTGTTCAAACTGGTTGAGGAGCAGAATTTTTCGCCTTTACTACGTTTCTCAAATCTCATAAACTCATTTGTCTTCACACTATCAAAATGGTGATGTTGAATGCAATCATCATCATCATCATATTGTTGACATTGGTCTTACTTAGTTAATCATGCATCTCTCCCTTTATCCTATTGGGACCATGCCTTTACTACTGTTGTTTATCTTGCTCTCTAAGCTATTATACTCAATACTGTTCCTGATTATAAATTTCTAAAAGCTTTTGGATGTGCTTGTTTTTTCGTCTTCGACCACACAACTCTCAAACTTGAATTTTGTTTTCAAGAATGTGTCTTTCTTGGTTATTCCATATGTCACAAAGGATAGAAATGTTATCTTCCTCAGGTAGGTTATATATTTCTAAAGATGTTCTATTTAATGAGCAAAAATTTACTTTCTTTCCTCATCTTCACCTGGCAATCAGGTATCTCGAACTGTTTCTAGTATTTATGCATCTATTCCACTTGTCTTGAACCTACACTCGTCTTCTATCTTTTCCGCTGAAATGCCACAAATTACTACATTTAAGTCTAGTTCTCCACCTATTGATTCTCCTTCATCCTCTCCTTCTGATTCGGTTTATGAATCAAACTCCAATAAAAGTAATATTTGTCCTGATTACTTTTAGATAGTTAAGCTTGCCAGCAAGATGTCTATATCACCAAGGTTTTTCAAGGGCTCCTCCCGATTTGATGGTAGTTTGGAATTGGAATGCATCGGTGTATCATTAGGGTAGAAGTCCAACATCACTGTCTTAAAGTATATCCAATGCATGATTTTGCTAAGTAATTACTATACTTATGTCAAATTGACTAACTTCAATTCTCAAGAAATAGCTCATAGGGTCTATATCCTTTGCCTGAAAGTTAGATAACATGTGCTGCTAACCAATATTTTAGAATGGTTGGGGCTGTCAATGCCATCTCTCGCCTCGCTGACCTTGTTTCACATATGCCATAGTTGCAAGGTTTTTTTCTCTTTCAAGATGGTTTCCTGCGGGATTTTCCTAATACAACTTGAGGAAAGACTGTGAATGTTGCTGAAAAGAACATTTAGTTTGATATGGTCTGATTTCCACACACCAACTAGACTCTGATACTAATTTTATATGGTCCAGACTGTAGTTCTCATAGGGCCTTGAATAGTAAAGTCTAGCTGTAAATCACCAGATTTCTCACTTCTGCCTACACGTCCTATTTTGGTAACAAACCCAACAATCAACAAAAGTAAAAACTCAAGATTTTTTTTGGAAAATTCCTATCCTATACACCCCTTTCTTTATACTTCAGTCTACTGAATGTACTTGCAAATTATGGCTTTAGGCCAAAGTGTAACACATAGTAAGGATAATACACCTTTCGTAATCCCTGATTTCTTCAAATATAGGTTCAATCTTCCACGTTATAGGTTCAATATTCTGGCCTAGTCCCCCCACTCTGTATTGTTTCTAACTGTGGTCCCAACATAGTTGGAATGATGATTAACATTGTGATGCCCTAGTGCTACCATTTTTATTAAAAAAAAATAATATATATTTGCAGAATTAATTGCTTTAAATTGTTCATCCTAAGAAAAAGCAGTCATTGCAAGCTTAAGAAACTGCAAGCTTAAGAAACTGCCATACTAACAGGTAGCAGTTATATCCAACCACACTAAATTATTTATTATGCAAAAATAATATTATGTAGGCATAATAATTGACATTATGCTCTTCAATTCTTCTTTTACATTACTAATATACCTCTTATCAAAATGAACCACTTTGATTGATCAAAGACTATAACAGTGTATGAACTAAGAAATTTAAGCGATTCCCAAATACCTACACACAACACGTTACACTCGTAAAATTGCATTATAGAAAGGGATACATGTTAAAAGTATACTAAGAATTTCACCTGCAAACCCACTGTTTGAGTTAACAGTGTTAAATTATTGTATCCTGGGACAAATTGAAGAGACTGGACCACCTTGATCCAGTGACCAACAGCATTACCTTCACTTGGACAGGAAATGAAACTACATGAATATATATAAACAGGAGAAATAAATATTAAACCTCTAAAGCACAACAACTATGATACAACTGATGCTTTGTTTTGAAAACATGCTTATAACAAAAGACAGATTCAAAGGGAGAGTCTCAGTCAAGAGCTAACAACAACAAAAGTCAAAAAATACTATATTCTTAGAATGTGCAATTAGGCCTAACTCAACCGCAAATTGTAGGATTGAGTTAGGCCTAGATCCACTTTCTAAGTGGTATGAAAGCATAGGACTAGATACTTGTGGATTTGAAAATGGGTGGCATGATAGGCTCAGTAAAGCTTGCTATGTAAGACTTTTGATATCATATTCAAAAGATTGATTGTAATTGTGTGGTGCACACGAGTATTCTTATTTATAATGTACAAGATATATAATAATATGAACAAAATCAATATTTAATAATGGAAATATTAGATAAGATATTTCCTCATCAAATCATATCATATATCTAATACAATCAAACCATATCTCTAATCTAAATTAACACAAATAAACCATTTGTACAGAATCTAATTCCTCCCAAACACTATCTAGATCGTGAGTGTTATTTTTCTCAAGCATCTCTTAACTTCAAAAGAAAATGCACATACTATGATTCCTTCCAAGAATCTTTCTAGGGAAGTTACATAATAAAGTGCATCATCCAGAATAGAACTTCCATTAATTTAAGTAACAAAAAACACGAACTTGCTCTTTTTAAAATAAACAAGACATATAATACGGCAATTACCTATAAGCTGTCCATTGACAAACACTTGTAGTATATCACGGACGCCATCTATTGTAAGTTTTGGATGGACACCATTTTCCTCCCAAAACAAGATGTCACTGTCTGAAACGGATATTCTGCATTATATTCACGAATAATGAAAATACAATTAGAATACCATTGAATCAATATTTAAAGATACTTTCCATTTGATGATTCTTTTTCTTTTATTGCAGGTTTATGGAATTCAGATCATGTTTTGATCTATTGAATTCCTTTGGCAGATATACAAAGGGAAAACTGTATAGAAGATATCTTCTTCTCCTTAATCTTTTATGCTTCTTTTGTTAGAAATAAAATCATTCTTAAGCCATCACCTAACTTCAACTTTCAGCACATTTAGTAGTTGACATTGTAACATTCTATGACCATGTAGTTTGTCATTTCCATTCTACAAATAGTTAAACTTAAGACAGTAGTGTGGGCCTGTGCATTGTCCACACTTCAGCACTTTGTGACCTTTCACCTAAAAGCTTAAGCTTTCAAGAAAGTTGCTCCTTGAAACCTATAGTTACAGTGAACTCTTCTTTATGTAAAAGAAGACAGATAACAGGTAAAACATTCATTGTAGATAAAAGTAAGGCATAATATAGCAGATCGCATTATCAGAAAGTAAAAGTAAAACAAGAAAAAATATATAACATGTAAACATCTGGTATCACTGCAGAGTATTCAGGAGTGAATGATGACCTGGTTGAATACCAAAGATAGTCAGATTGATCCTTTGTTACATTTAAGTGCTCCCATATACCCTCGACAGTGAAACTGCTGCTACTCCATATATTGAGTGGCTCTTTTGTAGTCATCCAAGACTTTGAGATGTAGTAGATACCGTTGTGGTGCCTACTTTGCTGGGCTGGGAAAATATTGGAGACAGTGGGCAAATCGTGCTCTACTAGTTTGACAGATGTTTGTGCTCTAACCTGTGCAAATTTAAAGAAGAAAGTTTCAGATAACCCCAAAATAACATAATAATCCTATGATATAAGTGTAGTATTGAGCATTTTCACAATGCACATTGCAAAACATATAGACAACAAGGATTTCACTTGAACAGTCAAAATACAAACAAGATGGATTTCCGACAATCCCCTTCACCATGCACCTTTGACGAGTGCATGCATGGGAAAGATCATTATTACCAAATAAAAATACTTGTTTGTATTTTTATAATAGAATTTACTTTGATTGTAATTTTTAAATTAGAATTTACTTTCATTGTATTTTGTCTCGTAATTCTCTTTAAAATTTTAGGATTTATTTTGTTGTAATTTTAGGTGCAAATAGATTGTAGTATAGGTTTATTTGGGCCTAATTTGTAATTCAATCAAGCTCAAAAGAAGATACATTTCTTGGTCAAGAAGTACAAGAGAGGCAAGGGTAATGTGGCACACAAACATAAAGAGTATGATACGAGCATGTAAAGCATGGGATTAATCACGGCCCCTGATCTAGATACCTCCTATTTTATTTGTAAATTTTTTGTCAACTATATGGATTAGCATTTACATCCCATTTAGAGTTCATTTCATTGTAATTAAGATATGAATTTGGGATGGCAAAGATTATTAATAGCCATCTTCACCCTTTGTAAAAACACTTTAGATATATGAAATAGTGAGCATTTTTAATACATTCAGAGTGAGAGCTCTCTTAGAGTCTTGTCTTGATTCTTAGGAATCAATTGGTGATTTAAAAACACGGAGTGCAGAAAAAGAATGATGTTACTTGGGGTGCCAACATAGTTGGGATTCCAAATAACATAGTGATGCTTTAGCACTTCCATCTTTTGATAAAAAAACTGAGGTTTTAGGCATTTTTGTTATGTTTCAAAATTTTCAGATATTTTTTGGATAAGGATATGGAAATTATTCTTATGCATTTAGATTTAAGATGTTGGAAATTTGACTGAGATTATGATAATGTACGTATTTGAATGTGTTACTCTTTAGCTCTACATTGAGAGTACACACATGTTATTTCAACAATAAGATTTTTTCCCTTTAACTTTTTTTAATCTAATGGTTCCAATAAGTATTGACAATTAGATTAAGAAAGTAAAGGGTGAGAATGAATATAACTTTAAAAAGGTTTCTTTGACTAACTTTATCCCTTTCTCACATACATACATGCATATAAAGGTGGATATCACAAAATCATTAAGTAAATAACTAATGCAATAACTTTCACACACATATAATATAGAGAGGAGAGAACAAATTTATGCCAACATTTTTGCGGACCCAAAAATTTCCCCTGCATAAACCAACCTTGGCAGTATTAAAGACTGTATTTCTGCAATCTGGCAATACACTCACAGACCATGGTGGTATAGTGTATCTTTGACCACGAAATGTCACTGTTGCCTCTCTATGTTCATCAATGTTGGCAAGAAATGCTGAGCATATGTTTGGAGATTCAAATAGAGACAAGTTCAATCCATCAGGGTGAACATCTGTTTCGTATACATGTGCCTGAAATTGAAGAACAAAAGCCATTCAGAAAATAAAGCCACCTATATACTTTTACATACAACAACCAAACCTTATAGCACATGTTGGGATTGGCTACATGTGCTAGTGAAGACATATTGTAATAAACTAAGTAGAATAATATGCAGAAGCATTATCCATAAAGGTGTTAGATGTCAAAATATCATGGTCCTTCAGACCTGCATCCGATCAATTTCAAAAATACCAAAAATGTCCTTGATATTTTATTTCAAATCCACAAAGGAGTGTTATTTTGAAGATAAGTTCTGGAAAACTTTGGAACATAATTTGAATCTATTTCTGAAAAAATATTGTCTGGAATGTAAATTTTAAGTTATTTTGGAACATAAATTTACATTTTGAAAAATATATTTTGGAAATTTTGAAAAACATTTTCTGGAATGTAAAATTTATGGAAAATATTTTTTAGAAATAGATTTTAGAAAACATTTTCCAAAGAGTTATTTAATTATAGCAGACCATGATATTTTGACACCCAATAAAATTTTACACTTACCTGACAATCACTGTTTTACTCTTCACCTTCCATTTCTTTTACAAATACAAAAGTTTATTTTCATAATGACTATATTATCCCTAAAAGTAGGTAGTCAAATGGGTGGTGGAGCTGTCAAAACTTCATTTTTCTTGGCTCTTAGATCTTGATGTTTTATCTTTTCAAATCATACCTTTAACAAATCCCGAAGGGACTTGCATCAAAAGGCTTGGTGGAGATATAAGCTACTACTGAGTCATTATCTACTACCAATAAAATATTAAATGCAGAAAATCATAATGCTTGAAACTTCTATGAAATCTTTATTTCATGCTAGGCTCGAACCTCCTGCTGTGGACCCAATTTTATATATGTTGGTGAATCAGTGGCCACTAGGGCAGGCTCACAAAGCTTCAAAGCAGCATGTAAATCTTTCAAGTGACCCCATTTTGGCTCATGTAGCAGACCTAGAAAACAAGGTTCATCAACCATGTCAACTGCTATAGGCCATATAATCGTAGTAGCTACCATCTAAACAACTGGCTCTAATTGTTATTCTTCCACATACCATACTCATCAATTGGAGCGTCATAATCATAACTTGTAATTTGCAAGGGGCCCCCTGCAGTGCGGCCAAAATTTGTTCCACCAAAATACTGTAACATAAAATGGCCTGTCAAGATGTGGGTTACTAATACTCATCTGCAGAGACTAAAATATTCATCATATATATAAACGTTGTATAACAGAATATATTCATCCTAAATAATTTTGAAATATATAAAGAAAAGTACCTATTAGAAGCTATCACCACACTGATTTTTAAGTTTATTTTCATTAAAAATTAATTACCATAAACAAACAAATGGAAGAACAAAACAAAGAACAAGGCATCCTATAGAAAAGCAAAATAAGACATTTGAACCATCAAAGGCAATGGTTGCAGGAGTCAAGCTGAACTCGAAGATTGATACTTGTTGCATTGGAAAACACAAAGAGCCGCAACAAACTATGTCACTATTCCTTTCATCCCAATCCAAGAAAGTGAGATTGAGCCAACCTTTGATAAGTTCTGTACACTCCCAAGTATCTTCCCATGGGGTATGAATGAAAAATTATTCCAGAACTTTCAAAATCCAGGTTGAAGATTTTGCATATGATGTGATATAGTACCCATCAAGCCCAAAATCCCCTTATAACATTGATTGTTTTAGGGACGAACCACTACAATATGGCGTCAATTTTATGTAGATCCATGGACACTCTTGTTTAGGAAACATGTCCCACATAACCCATCTCAGTATTCCAAAAGGTGCATTTTTTCACTTTAGGCCAAAATTCGTTTTGCTTCAAAGACTTGTTGCAGATGTTGCATGTGTTTTTTCCAATACCTTCTCTATCTAAAAAATGTCATAAAAATCCTGCATATATCTCTTAAGAAAGGGTCTCAAAATGATGTTTATGACACATTGGAAGGTTGCACGGGAATTAGTAGGCCCAAATGACATAACTAAAAATTCATGAGCAAGACACATTCTTATTTCATGGTATCCTGCCCTTAAATCGTCTTCGGAAAACATACAACCTCATTTGATTCATTTACCAGTTATTCAATCACAGGGATAGAAAACTTACCTTAAACAATAGCCTTGTTGGATGTCCTATAGTCTACACATAACCTCCAACTTCCATCTCTTTTCTTCACTAAAATAACTTAATTGGAATATGGGTTGTTACTAGGCCGAATTTCAGCCACTAGTTTTCCAAATTCATTTATTTTGAAGATGTGAGTATTGATGTGGCCTTACATTAATGGGATCCACCCCAGCCTTGACAGATATTCTATAATCAATCTCTCTATATGGATTGCTACTAGGCCTAATAGCTACTTGTTTTTCGATTTCATTTTTCTGAAGATTTGAGTATCAATATGGCCTCACATTACTAGGATCCACCCCAACCTTGGCAAGTATTGTATGATCAATTTCTCTTCATGGAAGTAATCCCTTACGTTCCATAAAAACTTGGACACATTCCTCTGATAATACCTGTTTTTGTTCTCCCTGTTCTGCTGGGAGTTCTCTATTTTCTTCTCTTTTTTCCATAATCCACCACATAATCACCCATGCACTTCAACTTCAGTTAGCTTCAATAAGAATTTGGCTGATACTAATGATTTAGCCAAACTATGATCCCCATTATTATGATTATCTTTCCTTGTTTCATAAAAGTCATATTCAGCAACCTCCAATTTAACCTCTCCTTAGGTAGTTGACCAGGCTACCCCAAAAATCACGTCAACCCCTCTCAAATGAAACAATAAATTTTGCAGTCAGCTCCTGTTTCGTCATCACTCTTCTCGCCTGTGTATAACTCAATTTGGGATGTTTCACCTAATTCATTCACGTGCTCGTCATCGGGCCTTAATTCTTTTGAAGGCTTTTATGTCCAAGCCCAACAACCAACCTACATCTAAAACATCTGCCTTCCTCCCTTCTTTTAAGATATTCCAAGTAGGTTAGGTTCCTTGCATCCCCACTCTTAACCCCACCTTTGGGTTTTGATGTTTATGATATAAAAACCACTTTACTCTCTCCAAGTATGGTATGATTAGTCCCACTAGATGGTTGAGCATTGAGTAAACCTGCTTGTGGCAATTTTAACCTCGTCCCACTGTTATTTTGATTAAAGAACCTCCATAATTGTATGCTTCCTTCATCATTTCCTCCATGTCACGTCTTAAAAAAGGTGAAATTTAAGCCTAACTCAACTCTATTAAACTAGCTTGTAAAGTGAGGTTTGCACCCACTTACATACTAATTTGACTTTATCTCTAGTCAATGTGAACTCTCCAACACACCCCTCATGCCAAGAACTAGACATCTCGAGTGTGGGACTAGAGGTGAACCCAATAGTGGGTGACTCGAGTCCCAACAAATTTGACTAGGACAGGCTTTGAATGATTCTTATACCATCTTAAGAAAGTAGAATTTAAGCTTAAATTAACCTCACAAAACTGATTTATAAA
>Ga0209700_102898_pt1 | contig 33846 bp, 9 predicted proteins | sample SiratroredBW_FD_187528 | JGI IMG/M metagenome (GOLD analysis project Ga0209700, IMG submission 187528) | Root nodule microbial communities of legume samples collected from California, USA - Siratro red BW (SPAdes) (version 2) | ecosystem: Host-associated > Plants > Roots > Nodule | place: USA...
GCATAAGTTTGATAATTTGTATGATATGTAAACTTTTGTAAGATTAATATAATATATATATATATATATATATATATATATATATATTATATTAGGATTAACTAAATATATATAGGTATATATTAAATTTTAAATTAGAATTTTATTTTCTCTCAAATTAAAATGACCATTTGACATACACAACAGGTTAAGATTTGTGTTGGGAATGCAAACCAATAATACACTAATATATTAATTAACTGCATATTGTAATTTACTATTATCATTATCTAGATAACGGTAATCAACTTGTACTTGAAAAATTATTGGATAAATAATATGTTCCAAATAAAAAACAACTTTTCTTAGGAATATCAGCTAATGTTCCTGGACAGGATTTAGCAAACACTTCTTGTTATCTGAAATTATATAAGAAAAAAATTATCATACGTAAGTTTCCATTTTAATGTCATTTTAATTACAGTTAAAAAAAGGGTTTTATAATTTTTTATAAAATTTTGATACAACATAGAGTGATAATAAAGAATTAAATTTTATTAGAAAAATAATAATTTTTTATATTTCTTATAACTTTATTTAAAGCTTTCTCTTACCATTCATTATTCTTATTTAGGTAAGAATTCACTCATTTTCTTTATAATAAAAAGATAGAAATTTCATCATCCAATTTGATGAAATGAATTCTTATTATATCTAATATTATATTAAAATTTATGTGATACCATTAAATGTTTAAAAGATTAAGTCTTTATGTTTCAATCCAATAAGTCATATTTAATGTATATAATCGGCTTCAGCCAAATTCAGTAAAGGAATGAAATCTTTCCACTGAATTTTATACTATTAATAATAATAATTTGGGACGTCATATTTCTTACTTCATCATTTTCTTTGCTCGTCTTTTCAATTATTTGTGTTACTATACCTCTACATCCCTTTTCTGAATAATTATAGAATTTTAAAGCATTTTAAAACATTGTCATTCTTATTTTTTATCTGAGGCACCATCTTCGGACGGGCAAGTAGGGTGCTAATACCTTTCCCACTCGTAACTGACTTCTTTACTCAGAACTCTGAACATAGACCTTCATTTTGGTTTCCGGTTCTCCTTAAACCTTAGTGGCGACTCCATTTTCATTTAATCCCCTTTATTCGAACCTTTTTCCAAACTATTTTAGGAGATCGTCGTTCGTCATTGAACTATAAGATTTTTTTTTTATAATCTCAAGTCTTTCGGTTACGACAACCTTCCAGTGTTCCAACTCATCATTTCTAAAATGTCATTTTATCTCTTCTTCTCTTCCAAACCTATTTTGTTAATTAGTTTAGGATTGTTCATTCTTCAATTTCATGTTACATAGTTGGGAATGCCTATTATTACATATAAAACTTGTAAAAAGTGAGAAAGATATTCATGAAAGGTGAAACATCAAGTTTACATATAATAAATAAAAATATATAATATTATGTTATAATAAATTTGAGAATGATATTTAAATTGTCTTTCCAAGAATCCGAATACAAACCTTTATCGGATGATCTGGAATTGACTTAACCCGAGTCTGAGTTGTATGTGCTTTGATCTGAATAGTAATGAGCAAAGCTTAAGGATTTTATGGTGAGGAGGAGATTCACCTACAAAGGACATTCTGACGCTCAAGTTAATAAGTGATTATAGGATCAGTTAGGTGTAGAGTTTGTACATTGTGAAGCGAGTCTGAAAGGGAATACGTTCATGGAAAATGAAGTGGTATCTATAAGACATGTTAAGCCTAAGTTGGTTGTTGGTAACACAACTCATGAATAGTAAATAACTAACTTGGTTACTAGTGGAACCGTGTTATCAAGTTACGCGGGTGCATGTTTGGGTTGGTTACCCACGTATCTCAGGTTAGAATATCTCAGACACCGTAGTACCTAAACCAAATTAATTTGATAACGGTAATTAATTATTATTTTTTAAGTATAAATAATATCTTATATAACAATTAAATTTAAATATCACATCAATAAAATAATAAAAGGGTGTTTAATATATAAATAAGTAATATATTATATATCTAACAAATAATTTAATAATTTATTATATATCTAATATAATATAAAGTAGTGGTAGATTATCAACATTTAAAAAACATGGGTGTGAAAACATTGTTAAATAACATGATGAAGATCTGCACTAATGCTTCTGAAAGGTCAAAATATGTGTAGCTTGCAACTTAATCAACAATTCCAAATCAATCAGAAAGCACCGAAATTTTATGGTTACTTTCTATACTTTGTAATAAAAAGGAAAAAAAAAAAAAGACATTAAATAACCATTGTCAATGTTGTCCTTTAATCAAATAAGACATTAAATACCAATGGTTAGACAGTGATTGCGCACATTAAACAAACACAAGTTGGAAAATATGTCAAATATAGGCTAAGAATAGCATGCAAACACCTTGGTTTTAGCAGCAGTCTCCATTTGTGTCTCCAGTTGTGTATGGCTCTTAGAGGTTGTAGGAGATGTTACCCACAGGAGCATGAATTTTTCAATGTTCCATTCAAAAATATCAAAACATACCTTCATGAATCAATCACATGGCACGTGCACCAATTAACGACAGGCCCTCTAACTTACTTTGCAAGTGACAGCTGTCGGGAGTTTGACACAGTTTGAGGGTCATCCTCCATATCCTGTAACATCAACATGTCCCCGAAATCTTTGGAAATTAACATGCCAAGAAACAAAAAAGTCTGCGACAACATCCGAGACGGTTTGGGTTCATCAGAAACAAAAAACATCATAATGGCTGCATCATTGATCGACTCGTTTGCATGCAACACAAATTATTGCATGTTTTACAAGGATGCATAAACAAAATCATTCTTTGAATGCATTTGAATATGTGGGGTGTGCGTGATTATTATTCGTAAGTACCAAATGTGAGGATACAAGGAAGACAGGAGAGAGCAAAATGATTGGAAAAGATAGCGGTGTCATGAAGGCATGGGAGGCAACGATGAGAAAGACGCATGCAGTTGCCAAGAAGCGTGCTAACAGTATATTTGGGACGATATCTTTGGCACATGTTGCGGAAGAAGAAGATAACCAGGATGATTGTGATGACCAAGAAGAGAATGGGAACGAGGTATATGAGGTATACATTGAAGAGAAGGTTCTACCTAATGGGGATTACTATACGGGGGAATGGGCAAATAACTTCCCACACGGGCTAGGGAAATACCTGTGGACCGATGGGTGCATGTACGTTGGAGATTGGTTCAAAGGGAAGACAAAGGGAAAGGGTAGGTTCAGTTGGCCTTCAGGGGCCACGTATGAAGGGGAGTTCAAGAATGGTTTCATGGATGGGACAGGGACTTATACAGGGTGTAGTGGGGAGACTTATAAGGGGCAGTGGGAACTGAACTTGAAACATGGTCATGGTGTTAAGAGTTATGCCAATGGGGATTGGTTTGATGGAGAGTGGAAGAAGGATTTGCAAGATGGGGAGGGGAGGTATGAGTGGAAGGATGAGAGCCATTATGTGGGGGAATGGAGGAATGGGACTATTTGGGGTAAAGGGTCATTTTTTTGGGCTAATGGGAATGTGTTTGAAGGGTTTTGGGAAGATGGAGTGCCAAAGGGGAATGGGACTTTCAAGTGGCCAGATGGAAGTTTTTATGAGGGGAATTTCAGCAAGGATGGCAAGGATCAGAATGGGACATACCATCCATGTGAGTCAGAAGAGGGAGAGGGGCATAGCGAGTGGGATCCTCAAGAGTTGTATGGTGCGTTGAGTGGGTATTCGGTTTGCCCTGGAGAGAAGGTTCAGGTTATGCCATCACAGAAGAGGCTTGCAGTTTGGAGGTCTACAAAGACAGGGGAGAGTGCTAAAAATAGGAGAATGTCAGTGGATGGAAGGGTAAGTATTGGCTTGGAGAGACCAAGTGATAGGTTGCAAATATGGGATGGTGTGGATAGTGATGTTAGTAGTGCTAAAACTCCAACCATGGGGAGTGATCTGGATGAAGACTTGACGGGTTTACGTGTAGATGATGCTGCCGAAAATTTGGGTCAACTCCAACCTCTCAAAGCACCCAAGAAGTCAAAGAGGCAGGGAGAGACCATTTGCAAAGGACACAAAAATTATGAGCTCATGCTCAATTTGCAGCTCGGAATCAGGTGTGTGTGTTTTGGATATCTTTCTAAAAATTTCCAACCATGTTAGAAATCTGGTTGTTTCAGCTTCTGTTATTTGTGCTAAGTAATTGGTCTAGTTATGTTACTCATTTACCAAAATGATTACAGTACAAAAAACCTGACAAAAAGATAGCTGAAATTGCCAATAGTTAGAATTTACATTTTGCATGTTTCACCATTAGGGGAGTGCTAACTAAAACTTGCTTTATTTTCTTGCTCTATGTTTACTTCCATCATCTTCTTGCCTGCCAAAATTGCTTTTCGTTATCTCTTAACAATATTATGTCAATGAATGATATCACATCTCAAGTGCCAACCACTTCTCAACAGAAAGGAAGGATGACTTCTATGGTTCATTCTATTTCCTTCAAAAATAAGTTATTTCTTATTTATATAACTCCAAACAACTGTATACTTACAGCATAGATAATTTGGCAGGATATGCAGTTGTTGTTGTTCTTAGTTTTTTTTTTCATAATTTCAGGCTCTCTGATTGCTTTCTTTTTACTCTTGCCTATAACTTCATAAATATTTCATATTTTATACTTTCTTGGACTTCTTAGGCATTCTGTTGCAAGGCCTGCTCCCACAGCATCACTTGATCTGAAGCCTTCAGCTTTTGATCCTAAGGAGAAAGTGTGGACAAGATTTCCACCCGAAGGATCCAAATATACTCCACCACATCCATCTTGTGATTTTAAGTGGAAGGACTATTGCCCGGTAGTTTTTAGGTCAGCCATATTATTACTTAATCTGTTCTTACGGTTACTTATGCTGAGCATATTGTACAAGTCATCCAATAAACACATTTATTATGTATGCATGAAATTTCCTTCTGTCATTACACTAATATGTGGTTCCCTCCTTCCATAAACGAGTTTAATACTGAGTTTAATTTTGATATACTATCAAAAGTTTTTAGATTGTCAATCAATTTAAAATCTCCTTCAACATGACTTTTTAAGTAGTCAGTGTGAGCTGTGAACACTTATGATAACCTATGATTGAATAATTATGTAAAAAAAACCTTTACATTATTAATTAAATTCAATGATATTACATGTAATCAAAGTGAGAAAAAAAAATGGACAGAATTCAAACAAAACTAAGCTATGGTAGAAGGATGCCATTTTCTTCAGCTTATAGATTGCACTCTGTCCTCAGAACTCTTAGGAAGCTATTCATGGTGGATCCAGCTGATTACATGTTATCCTTATGTGGAAATGATGCCCTTCGCGAACTTTCCTCTCCTGGAAAAAGTGGCAGCTTCTTTTACTTGACCAATGACGACCGTTACATGATTAAGACAATGAAGAAAGCCGAAGTGAAAGTTAGTTCCACTCTGATCTTGCAGTATCTGAAATTTCTTAGGAATTTTGACACATTTCTTAAAATTTGACCGTGCTTGATTTGTGTTCAGGTTCTATTGAGACTGCTTCCAGCCTATTACAATCATTTTCGTGACCACAAAAATACTCTTTTGACAAAGTATTATGGCCTGCATTGTGTGAAGTTAAATGGACCTATTCAGAAGAAGGTACATTTCGTATCGTTAGTGTCAAACACAAAATCCCTTTTAACTGAAATTTGTATGAAATAGAAAGGACTCGTTTGTTTCCTTTCTAGTTTAAGCTTTTAATGTATTTTATGTTATACGAACTTCAATTTTTTGGCATTGACTTAACTAGTGTTTATTCAATTGGGAAAATAGATATTTCTATGAAGTTCCTATAGTTTGAGAGTATAATAAGCTTCATGGTATGTTTGGTTTTCCAGGTTCGGTTTATCATAATGGGCAACCTCTTCTGTTCTGAGTTTATCACCCATAGACGCTACGATTTGAAGGGTTCTTCACTTGGACGCACCTCAGATAAGCCTGAGACAGAAATTAGTGAAACCACTATACTTAAGGATCTTGATCTTAATTTCATATTTCGACTGGAGAAGTCCCAGTATGAAAATTTTTGCAGGTGATGATAGGGACTGTGATACCTTAATTTCTAATTTTGCATGTATAAATTAAATTTGACTATAATTGTGGGTTCTGAAAATCGGTTATTTAAATTGTGATCAAATACAAGTATATGTCATTTAACAAATAATGAAGTTAAAATTCAGTCCCTTGATTTTCCAATGTTGGTTATAATTTTGTTTGGCAAATAACTGGCTAAGTTAAGCAATTGTGAATCAACATTAGTTTCGCAGTTTTGGTCTTATGTCAAATTAAACTAAGCATGTCAAGCATATATTTTTGTTGTGCAGACAAGTTGATATGGACTGTGAGATTCTAGAACAGGAGGGAATTATGGACTATAGTCTTCTAGTGGGCATTTATTTCAAAGATATTTCACCAGATGGGGAAATTATTCCTATACAATCTCGGACTCCTGCTGGTAATTTTCTTACCCTATATGAAGTACCTTACTGTTTAATAAAGTATATGTGAGTGTCTGTTTCTGTGCTTTGACAACCCAATGAGGACCCTTTTGCTCTCCAACTTCAGGTGATTTAGAAAATGAAGGAACTCCCCGTACCTCAAGTGAAGACACAGATCAACCTCCTTCTGATCCTTCTAGGTGAATGTCTGTTTAAAGTTGTTTTATCATACATAAATATACTGTTATATGGCTTTAGCCTCATACTGCGTGACTTCAAAACAAGAACAAAGACCACATAGTAAAGTAGACTAAATAACTAAACATATTACCTGCAGTGTCATATTGGGTGTGAATATGCCAGCAAGGGTTGAAAGGACAGTGAGAAGAACTGGTTGCGAATTACAGCTTATAGGAGAACCAATTGGAGAATTCTATAACGTGGCGTTGACTTTTGGTATCATAGACATACTTCAAGACTATGACATCAGCAAGAAGCTTGAGCATGCCTACAAATCCATCCAATATGACCCCACTTCAATATCAGCCGTTGATCCTATACAATATTCAAGGCGTTTTCGTGATTTCATACTTAGAGTATTCACTGGAAACTCTTGAAAGGTATACATGGTTCTTTCATTTCCTTATCTGAGTGCAGCATGGTTACCAATATCCCATGCAGAAGTTGGGGTGCTGCAAGTTTCACTGTTGGGAAGGGAAATTTTGGTTATACAATCGAGATTCAGATGATTTTGGACACTAATTCAACCCTATTCTTTATTGTACCTTCTTAATTTCCTTCATTCTTTGTATAGTGCGGACGTACAGTATAAATAGCATAAGTGAATACATCATGGAGAACCTATGTATGTGCATGTTGTAGCTAGAATATATTACTGTATCCTTTGTTAGTAATTCTTTTCTACGAGATGGAGAAGGGTGACATGGAATTCCTATCTGATTGGAATGTGTATACTATATAGGTGAATGGAAATGGATCAATGTATATGTTTACTATCTTGTTTCTCTTAGTTTCTTTGATGTCATATGGTTTTTCTGTCAGAAAAAGGTTGTCACGTGTACTTGTAAACTCAACTTCTAGACTCATGAGAGTCACCACCATCATCTGAAAAGTAAATATTCAACATTTCATTACCATGATTAATCGAAATAATAAACAATACTTTTATAATTCTAAAGTAATTAAGTTTAATAGTGCATAACCTCTACATAAGTTCAAACTACATTTAAATAAATATGTTTATATAATTACAAAAAGTAAGTTTTTAATAATTATTAAATAACTGAAAATAAAAATATGTTTTCAAATTTTTATCTTCAATTCTCTCGTGGCATCATCACCAAGATCATCATGATCACGATCAAGTTTTTCCTTATATGAAAAGTGTATATCAATAACGACGTAAAAAACTATATTACCAATGTCAAATACATAGATATAAAAAGAATTTGAATTATAAACAATTATAGATAATTAAACCATGCAACACGAAAATAGAATAAAAGAATATGATAAGAAATATATATTAAAATACAAAAAATACTAATTACGTTACATTCAATCCCAATAAATATAAGATTTTGTTACTCCAAGATATTTGAAGCACAAAAAGTGAGTAAAAAAATGTAAAACTTTTAATGCTCTCCACACCTCGTTCATAGATCAAGCTCTTCACCTATGCAAAAGTTACTTTCATTGAAACAAAATCTTCCTTTTTTTTCCTATGTCCATATAAAGAAAGTTTGCATTTTTGAAGTATTTTCACTTAACAACCAAACCATTACAAACTATCTTCACCACACTCACAACCACCATATTTACACCATTTCAAACAAATGAAAAAACATTAAGGTAAATTCCTCTACCAACCAATATTCTCACAAAAGAAATGCTTCTAAAGAGAGTTGTCATAACCAGTTACATATGTTAGAATTTGGATTAGAGAAATTTGATCACCAAGCACACTATGAAGTTCTAAGTCGTTGCACAGTCCTACTAACATAACATATAGATATTTCCTTGATTGAAACACTATACATTCATGTGCGAACGTGAAATGAATGCACTTTCTCATATATCTTTGTAGATATACTCGAGAATTGTTCTTAAATTTTTTTAGCATTTCGTAAGCACAAATTGATTACAACAATCTATTACAAAATCCTGGTAAAATCACCTTTCAATTGTTCAATAATTTCTATGAGATTGATTCGAGTAAATTTAATTCCACAACAATTTTGGATTGTACAGCATTGGTGGTTCTCATTGAAGCCTTGAAGACCTCTAATTGGGAATTGAAATATAAAATCCAATGACTCACATCCATCTTATGAAAATTATTGAACATGAAAAGTAATTTCACTATTAATAAATTCAAGAGCTTTGATTACTAGATTTAAACACATTTTGGACATGTAATACATCTCACTTGATTCATGATACAAGACACAATGTTTCTAAGTGGAAATCCTAAAATTCGATTCAAATTATGGAGGCAAACAAAGAGAACTACCAGAAAAGCGAGACATCTAATCATGCAACACTCAAATATTGTCCTTGTTCTTCATTAATTAGAAGCAAAGGCCGTGTCCAATTGAATGTTCAAGTGTCCAATTGAATGTTCAAGCGTAGAGTGGGTGTCACAACACTAAAAATAGAACTTCTTGTTGTTTTTGGAAAGCACATATCACTGAGTTAAAGTAAATACCAAATTATTTTTCATTTTCTCATGTTGTAAAATTAATAACATTAATTAGTTTCCCTTTTTCTCTTGTAAATTTAGTAATGGGAAGTGCATGTCATGACTCTATGCTTAAGAGATATTAGAGAAAGTAGCAGCAGCAGAATATTTGAGGAATGATTTTTCTACTTACTTTGATAATATTTCTTTGTATATAAATTACTATTTTGAGATTGAATGTATTATTCTTTCTTAATTGATTATGAAAGTAATTTAATATTATTTTTATATTTTAATGTTAATGCTTTATTTTTTTCTTAATATTTCCATCTATGCAATAAATCTAATATTCTTAATTTCAAATTTTAATGAGAGATTTTGTAAGTGAAATTTAAAATTGGATTTGATTAAAGTCATTCACGTATTAAATTTTAAAGAATACATTTCAATATTTTCATTTATTTTATTTTAATATCTTAAGTTATGAAAGAAACTCATAAATTGTCATGAGAAAATAATTCTTAAGATTAGATCTGATTAAATTCATTTAATATATCAATATGCTAAGAATAGATTTTAATATATTAATTATTTATAAGATGATGTTTAATGCTGAATTAATATTTGATAAAATATTATGAGATCTTATAAGTAAAGAGTTGTTATAAGGAGCTTTAGAATTATGGTGCAAGAATATCAACCAGAAAATGCATTAGATAAAACCAAAGACCATTAAGATGAATTTATTTTCAATTCCATATTTGTAAATTAATCGATTAGCTTTATATGCTAATTCTTGATTAATACGTTGTTTGTGAACATATCAATAAACTGATATTACAAACATACAATTAATAGAAATTGATAAGTGATTTTTATAGTTTTTTTTTTCATTTTGGTGTACTTTGTTATCTTAATTTTCAAAATGGGTAAAAAAAATTTATTTACCAAAATGGACAAATTCTGTCAACTAGATAGACATAATTTCAAATTGGTCAAAATAAAAGTGACATGCTGACGATTTCAATTAATGACATTAATTAAAATAGTTTCTCTCTCTGCAATCATTTTTTAATTATTTGATACTATGATAGTTAAGTTCAACAATTAATAAAATGAATAATAATAATAATAATAATCACATAATAATAATTAACAAAAAGAATAATAATAATAATAATTACACAATAATAATAAACAAATAATTTTTTAATTATTTAGCACTTGTTACTTTAACAATTAACAAAAAATTAATAATAATAATTAATAAAATTGTAATAAAAAAATTAAGACATACAAATTTATTTTAAATTAAAATAAAATAACATAATGATAATAATAAGAAGAAGAATTAATATGAATTTAATAATAATTATTTTTAAATTAAAACAAAATAATATAGTGATAATAATTAATAATAAGTGAATTCAATAATAATTATTATTATTTAAATTAAATTTGTATGAAATTATTCTTATTCTTATTATTTAAATTAAATTCATATGAATTTAATTAAAATTATTTTTATTATTATTATCATTATGCTATTTTGTTTTAATTTAAAATAAATTTATATGTCTTAATATTTATATTATAGTTTTATTAATTATTATTATGTAATTATTATTATTATTATTATTATTATTCATTTTGTTAATTGTTAAATTTAACTATCATAGTATCAAATAATTAAAAAATGATTGCAGAGAGAGAAACTATTTTAATTAATGTCATTAATTGGAATCATCAGTATGTTATCTTTATTTTGACCAATTTAAAATTATATTTATCTAACTAGCAGAATTTACATATTTTAGTAAATAATTATTTTTTATCTATTTTGAGAATTAATATGAAAAAATATACAAAATGGGAAAAAAGGTCGATTTTTGTATGGAAACGATAACTCCTACTTATAAAAAATCTATAAAATAAATTGATACACTTGTCAAATAAGAAGACTATTTTTCCAAAACTCTCGTTGGCAACTCTTGTTGTTATCAAAATGGGTATGATTTTATAAAATAAAAATACTGCAACGCATATGTAAAGACCAAACATGTAACATGTTTGATAATAAAGAAGTTTGAAAACAAATAAACATATGCAAGTCAGATGTTTATATCTTAACTAAAATGATATTTTACAATAGACAAATGTTTTGCACTACAACTACAAACTTAAATATTTTTTATTCTCACACAATTGCAATAAAATACCAAATAATGGATAACCAAATAATAAGCATTCAATTTAGTTAAGTCTAATTAGAGACTCATATCCCAAAGCTAGAGTTTGAAAAGGCAAATTCAAACAACTCTGTAAATCAACTTTTTACTCAAACTTATGCAAAGTGTATTACCATAGGTGGTGTATTACCATAGGTTTGGTAAGACCTTATTACCACTATTTATTATGTAAACATGAGTTAAGCAAAAGGTCTTTTCATGTATGGAACCAGGGTCAATATAAAGGTACAGAAATTAAAGAAAAGAAAATACAATAGTTTTAATAACATGAATAATTTCTCAATTTCAACCAAGACTTCATCAAACAAATTATTTGTTCCTTTAACAAGGTAGATATCTTGATAAACTAGATGGTTAAAGTTATTTTTCTAAATAAATTTGTCAAATTTTGAAAATGTTAATCATTTTCATAAACAAATCTTTGAAGATAACAAAATTTCATCTTGAAAACTCAAATACCCACCTTAATAAGAGGAAAATAGAAAACTCAATTGATCAAAATTGAAAGGGTTTAAAAGTTTTATATGAATAATTTTATATAAATTTATCTAACTTAGTATTGAGCTTAATTGTTGTTGGAAGAGATCTCATATCGAAAAGTAAAGAAAGTAAATGCAAATCTTATATTAACCTCAATTGTTATTGAAGGAGATCTTATATCAGACTTTAAATGCAAATCTTATATTATAAGTTAAATTTATAAGACTGAATTAAAAATTAAAATAATATTAGAAATTTAATAAATCTATCGCGTCACCTGTAATCTAATCATGCACGAATGGTATATTAGATATTCCAATAACAATCATATTTAGTTTATAAATTATCTAATTAAGTATTTTTTTTTTTAAAAATAGTCTCTTAATATTATTGGCCCGTGTATCAGTGTCATTCTACTACGTGAGTATTGAAGAAATGATTGGTCTAAAACTAAGATGGTCTCAATGTTATGTAATTTTAATATTTAACTGAGTTTAATTAATTATTATTAAATGAGTTATGAAAATTGGTTGAAACCTTGGACACTTCATGATTTCAGATTGTGATATAATTTTTCTTAAATTGCCATGAGTTAAATTGCATATCCTTGAAGAAAGAACTCTGAATCAAAATGACATTGGTAATAACAATAGAAATTGAATCCACATTCACAAAAAATATGACCAAACTCCAAATTCCAATATGTCTATTATTTAATTGAGGGATTAAATTGTCCAATAACATTGAGTTAGCATGAAAACCACTTACATATTTCATAATCATAATGGAAGGATATAGCTTTCAAATGTGGTTTGTGGATGAGGTTATCTAGAGGCAAAAGTGTGGCACAGAAAACTCATGAATCTGTTGAGTTATAAGTGGATATTGGCAAAAGCAAGCACAGGAGAATCCATCTGCAGAAACTGGAAAAGGACAGGAACAACATGTGCATGTATATGCATTGTTGTGTTCAAATATTACCAAAGGACAAATCACTTGGCTTTAGGATGCTGGAAAAGCCACTATATAAAACAATTTAGTGTTATCAATTCAGAAGGGAAGCCATGTCCACACATCACATAACTTCTTATGACAGGTAGGGATGATGCATAATTGGATTGACCATTTTGTTCTTTTAAAACAAATATATGAGAAGTTTATATTTGGAATTCTTAAACATAGATTTGTACTATAATTTATTATAAGAGTTTTAGGTAGTTCCCTCCTACGTTACGTTTTTGTTTTCTCTTTTATCACATATCTCATTTAAGAGTGATGATGCTGCTTTCATGATAATTCTATATAAGAAACAAAAACAAACAACAAAGAATAGGCACATGAATAATAAAGTATTTTCTTGCAATGGCATTGTGTGTGTAAAACCGTCGACGGAAAGCTATTTTGACCTTATATGCGCAAATATGAGTCAAGTAGAACCAAACGAAAAGCCAATAATAAAATCGGTTAATCATTTTTTTATTAACAAACACGTGATATGTACATGTCACTGATTTTCAATTTAATCTTTATATATTAAAAAATTATTAAATTACAAATCACTTTGTTAATGGTCATGTTGTCGTCACGTTTACATTTTTAGTTAAATTTGTATATGTATATATAGTATAAAAAATGTGTTACAGATAAGAAATATGGCAGATTCTCTTCTTATTATTAAGCAATTTGTGGTTCTTTTGATGAAATATGGCATTTCTCTTTATAGTCATCATATTCTTAATCACTGCTTTCGTATTTAATTCGAAAGCATCCTCATTCCACAAAAGTGTAGGACAATTGGATCAGCATAGAAATGTGGAGGCTTTCGCGAAGTGTCTAAAATCTTTTGAAGAACAAAAAGAGAGTTGCATTGTTTCCCTTTGCATCCGGTTCCAGTCAAAAGTGATTTCAATAAAGCAGTATTTGCCTAAATTCTCATTTTTGTCCATGCAATTTTACTTTTTTTTATTTGAAAAATTATTTAGTCCTTAACTTTGCCTTTATTAAAGAGGATTTGTTTTAGTCCTTCTCAATGGAAAATAATAGTAAAATAACAAAGTGGAAACTAATAAAATTTGAAGTAAAATGATCAATGCTAAAAACTTTGGAAAGTAATATAAAATAAAATGTATGAATGACTTATGATTATCTTGAAAGTCTTTCGACGTAATCAATATTTCCATTCTACTTTTCCTGTTAAAAAACAAATCATTCACAATTAGGTTAGAAGTATAAATTAACCAGGAATATTCTATATTATATGCACTAATCTTTTGCCGCACAAAAATCACTTTTGGAATTTAGCCATGATTGTCCTTTTTATTGGTGTTTTATAAGTTCATCAACCACTTCCATTTATTGGGTTTGAGACTACATCATCCTACGTAACTTGTATAAAGAAACAAATATTATGAAAGTATACTGATACCACTCAAAATAAATGACACGTGCAATCTTTGTTTTTAAATGACGATATATATATATATTAATTATAAGCATTTAATTCAGATAAATTCATTGCAAATTTATCTAAGAACGATATACCAAAGAGAATTCTGAGATGTAACAGGTAAAAGGTAAAAGATAAAAATAAGAAAAAGAACAAGAAAGAACCACAAACCTGAATAATGTAATTTAATTAAAATATTAAAAACTTCATTATAACATGATATTATAACTCATAGTTTATCTTGCAATGAAACTCCCACTTAAATACAACTTAAATGTTAGTGTTAATTAATGAAATAAATGTTCTTTTTATACAATAATAACATTATAATTAACACTCATGAAATATGATTAGACTAAGGAAGGAATAATATCATTATAATTAACACTCATGAAGTTATAATTAACATTCATGAAATATGATTAAAATAGAGAAGGAATAAATATGAATAATATTTTTTATGAATTAGAAAATTACTTAGACCGTTTTTCTAGATAACTCATAAGAGATTAAACAGCCTACGGAGACTATCTACCACATATACCACATATAGTAAACATTATATGATAAACACAGTATATCAAACACTGGATGATCTAGTACAATTAAATGGTTTAGGAATCTATTTGACAATATTTTACTAAGTTAATCTTCACAAATCTTCAACTTGATTTAGCACAAATTTTTTACGCAAAGTTATTACCTGCCACTAAGCACATTACATATGCTTAATCACCAACCAATCAACTATATCAAATCCAAAACAATGAAAGAATTTGTTGTTTGGTAAATCTTTCGTAATTATATCAGAGTTTCATTAACTTCACAAAACCTCCTACAATCTCCTCTCTTATAAAATGCAACTTAATATTAATTTGCTTAGTTTTTTCATGGTAGACTTGATTTTTGGACTATGTTACCTTCTCCCAATAAATGGTGGTGACAATCTAGTCTTGCACCTTTAGCTCTTTGCATAGATCTCTTAGTCATAAGGCTTCCTTCATAGCAATTTACTTTGCTTCAATGGTCGACAAAGCCACCATTGAAAATTGGTCTTCCAACTGATAGTAATACCATAAGCAGTGAACACATAGCCCAAAAAAAAATTATAGGTCCAAACACCCAACAAAGTCTAATTTGACAAATTCTTCTAAGGGAGCATCTCTGGAAATTACAACTCCACCATAAAAATTACAACTCTTTCGAACAATCCCTTCAAGTAACAAAGGATCCACTTAGGAGCTTACCAATGAACTCACTCAAGACTTGACATTGTTGCAAGTTGCATCAATTGTCTCGTAGCATAGTTTAAGTTATAATCGAATCGTGAGACTTTGGTAGTTAAACTCTTAAGTAGAAAGATTTGCACTTTGACTAATAGCTATAGTTTTTTTGCCAAGTGGTAAGCGCTCAATTGGTATTAAAGCTAAGGTCATGTGTTTGATTCTCAGTTGGGCAATTGTTCATGGGGAGGTTGTTGCAAGTTGCATAATTGTCTGGTGGCGTAGGCCAAGTGAGCCACGTCATAATCGAAGAGTTTGATTCTTACTGCAACAATTTTTTATGGAAAGATTGTTGTAGGTTGCATCAATTGTGACATGGCTTATGTAAAGTGGGTCAAGTAATTACAATCGAATCATCGCATTTGGACTTCTACACTTTTAAGTAGAAAGAGTTATGTCCTGACCTTGACTAATGATGATAACTTTTGATCTAGGATATTGTAATATTTTTAAGACATTGTAGCTTTAATTTGGTTGTGTATGTTATACATAATATGGTATTGTAACTTTTTTGTAGGTGTGTGATGAAGGATATTATATCAAATGATGTGTTGTTAAGCATTAAATTCATTATGAAAATGAAATATTTCAAATTCACTAATATTTAGATCACTTAAATGAAAACATTAGGTGATGAGAAACATAAAATAAGTTTATGCATCATACTATTATAAAGTAAATGTAATGAATTATCCTAACATGTTGAATTTTCTAATATATTTTTAATGGGTTAGATGATGTTCTTTAGCATAACATGCTTAATATAAGTCTTCTAAAAAATATTAAATATGATAAATTACTCTAAATTATTAAAATATAATTGATGATTATTGTGTTATTAGATATAAATAATTAATTCGTTATAATATTCTTTATAATAATAATATGTTGGATATATATATATATATATATATATATATATATATTTAAATAATCGACTATACATGGAAACTATTATAATTATATTTAGTATAAGAGTACTGTTATAGTTGTATTTAATATGAGAGTATATATTCTTATAAAGATCTAATAAATGATTATATTTTCTTTAATTTGAAAATATATACACGTTATATTATTTTCCTTCTCTTTCACTTTCACAACATATGAAAGACATATATTGTTATGCAATTTAGAAATTGTAGTCCACAAAAAGAAGAGAAAGATTGGAGAACTATAATTTCAAAGTCATCATCCAATTTAGCATAGCCCTCCAATTCCTCATAGAAAAACTTATTTAACTTATTTTTTATGTTTAGATTATTAAGTTTATGAAACCTTTTAAGTTCATACAAAAATAAGTTTATGTCCTCGTCCTCTGACTTTGAGCCTTGTCTTAAGTGATGTAAGACCTCTGCTATCACTGCAAACTTGTTAGATTTATTATATTGTGACAACAAGAAGAACAAGTCTTTGAACAAAATGTCAAAATTTGTTCTGCATCATTAATGTTCCAATGAAAGAGAACAAGTGACAACAATAAAAAATATAAAGCTCCTGCAACTTCTTGAAAATATATACTTGGTTGGAATTAGATAAGTGAACACAGAAAATAATGAAAAATGTGATACTCATTATTTAGCTTATTAATTTTTCATGTTTTTTTTTAATTCTTATAATAATTCATTAATAACAATTATAATAAAGTATAATAACTGAATTTAAAATAATTTTAAATATAATTTTAAATTAATATAAATATTTTAGTATGTGTTTTTATCTGTGTTCGTTTTCATCATTGTACTATCTGGACCGATTTCTTTTGTTTATATCCACTGAAAATAAGCTGGTAGGGAGAGAGATGAGAATGTAGGATTTTTGGCCTCTCTCATGGACAGTTTCAATGCAGAGAAGGTTAGACACTCACCAATTTGCCCTCAAACATAATGTATATACAGTTTCAGTGTAAATAAATATTCTTTTATTGTAAATATAAACTTATTATTTTCCAGTTTAAACATATATTCAATTTAAATTTAAGTTAAAATTAAGTAATACACTAATAATATTGGTATAAGAGATAAAATATTTTATAAATTTATTAAATTAGAAATATCAAACATTGATATTGCATTAAATATAAAAATATTATCTAAAATATTCGACTTTCACTAAAACACGTAAAGACCATAACTAATAACAATAATACATTTTTACAATTTTAATAACGATTAAAAACATATTTACATATAAAAAAATACATTTCTATTCTCATATATAAGGTAGGAAATAAAATAACTGGATTTACGTGTATAGACTAATCTATCTAGAACTAGAGTATTATTTTTATATATATATATATATATATATATATATATATATATATATATATATATATATATATATATATATATATATATAGATAGGGTTAACAATAAACTCACTTAGCAACCTTAATATAAATATTTTAATAATTTTTTATATTATTTAATTACAAATATAATTTTTATATCATATTCTTTTGCTAGTCCTATCAAAAATTATTTTCAACTCCTCGTGCAGTCAACATATCATTTTTCTATTACAATTATTCCCTTTTCGCACGGTAATGAACAAAATGTGATCTAACGGGTAATAAGGAAATACCGGTGGTTCCCGCGCTGTTACTTTTGCCAATGGAATAGGGAAGTTACCAAACGTCCAACAGACGACGTTATCCTCTTTTCTAAATAAAAATTAAAACGAAAAAAATGTGTAGATTAAAATATAGCACTGAAAATGTGTGATGGACAGAGATTCTCCGATCCAAAGGTCTTCGCTTAAGAAAATAATCTTGTGCACCCGATATCATGATGTGTCCATAAATCACTTTATAATATAAATGATCAAGTTATGCTGTCATACTGACTACAACTATTAAAACAAACCGTACTTCAATAATTTCATATTATATTTTTATGCCATTACAAAATTATTTTTTCATCAACTAAATTAATATTGAATTCTGACTTTTTACATTTCTTTATCTTTTTTTAATTCTCAACCTTTCCAACTAAACCAAGTGGTAAACTGAATTATTATTATTTAAAAATTGAATAAACTTAGATTATTTTTATTGTGATAAAGTTTTATGTATTTAAAAAAAAGCAAGATCATAATACTTTCTAATAAGATGAGATCTACAATATAAAGAAAAAATTAAAAATATATTTAAAACATTATTTATTCATTTAATTATGCAAATAAATTAGAATACAAAATAGTGAGTGAGAGCTACTGTTATTATTATTCTATTAGTGTAAATTAACTATCCCCTCTAATTCAATGAACACGACTAAACCCTTAACATTAAGAATCATGATTAGAATCAGAGGAATAGGAAGATAGGTGGCGCACGGCGCCGGCGCAGGAGCTAAGCATGGAACGCAGCACAGAGTGCAGAAACCCAACAGGGAGAGTGGCGCGGAGAGAGTGCATTTGAGATCAGGTCCACAGAGGAAGAGGAGAGTGAGGTTTGGAGTTGGTGGTGTATGTGTGACTCAGACAGTTCCCGTGTGACTCAGCCTCTTCCTGACCTCTCCCTCTTCTCCCTTTTATCTTAATTCTCACTCACCCACTCCATTCCATTTCTATTCTCCACACACTCACTCTCCACTCTCATATCTCTCTCACCATGGCGCTGCACTCCGTCTCTTCCGTTCCGCACGTGCTGCGCCTCTCCGAGCCATTCCCTTCCCTCCACAACGCTCACGTCCTCCTCGACTTCGCCCCTCTCCGCCGTAAACCTAAGCGTCGCACTCGCAGATTGAGAGCGTTTCCCTCTCCCTCGCCGCTCTCTCATTCCTCCGTCAAGGCTGTTCTCCATCTCGACCGCCCTGCCGACAACCGCCTCCATGCTTCTTCTTCTTCCGATTCCAAACCGCAGGTCTGCTTTTGGTTTCCTGTAGCATTTTTTTGATTGCTTTTCTGTTTCGTAATCTTTCATGAGAAGTTGTGGATCGGAAGATTGAACGGTGGAGGAAAACGCTGTTGGTTGGATTTGTTCTACAGTCAATCGCGTCAACGCAGCTGTAGAAATAAAATTGTAGAAAATAAAATCTCGCGAGGGAATTCAGAAGTTGAATGATGGAGAACTCTAAGTAACTTTATACAAGCTCGTTTAGCTGACATGCATGGTTATTCACGGTCATTTTGATACGATAGTTCCTCAGTACTTTATGCTATAAGCAGGGGAGGGAAGTTACTAAAACAAAATGCGATGGCTATTTGGTTGGGGGATGTTTTGTGTAGCGAATTTCCTAGACCTAATTGCTGTGTTTTGTGTAGGACATTCCAAAAGTGATTCTGTCTTCATCTGGAAAGAGAATTTGTATAACCTGAAAACCCGAGGCAAGAGACCATGTCCTCGATCGAATGTTCTTAAAAGAATCCCTGTAAAAACCTCCTTATATCAAACAACCAAAGAGACATCAATCACGAAGACCAAGGCAAGGAATAGAGGCTTCCTTTACCCAATTAGCCACCGTCCTTAAAATTAAGAATAATTAAGAATTGTGAAAAATCTAGCTGTTAGTTCAGAGGAATATAAACTCAATGTCTTTATGCAATGTCAAATTCTGTAAGAACATTCTCCAACTTGGCCAATCATAAGCTTTCTCAAATCCAAACCACAGTTTCTTGCCCTTTTCATTTCTTTTGCCACTTCGATAGTAAGCAAAACTGTATCTAAATTCTAAAATCTGTCCGCCTGCCTGCTGAGAAGACACTTTGATTGTCAGGAACTGTGTCAGTAAAAACATAGAGAGGACCCTGATGGTCAGTTTGCATTAGCTGGTTACATGACTAGGCAGATTATGTTCATCTTTAACTTCCCTATGAAGTTGCTCTTTTAAGAAATTCCAATAATGTGGGAAGATTGTAACAGTCAGCTTCCAGACACTGATGATGTTTTTTTAATTAATTAATTCATTAATTTATATATATTAGTATGAAATGCATTCTACAATATCAGGTTACCATTGCATTTTTTATAAATGTATTGGAAATGTTAATCATATCATATAAGCTTTCCTGAACGTAACCTTGTTTGTTCTTTCAGTTTTGTTTAAATGATGCTTTAGCAAATGTATAGCAAAACAAGTGTCACAGCAAGTGTCATTTAATTACTTCATGAATGTGTACAATTCCTTAGTGACTTTGGAGGTCAAAATCAAATCCATATGTAGGATGGTAGCAATTGGTTGTAAGTGAATGTACCCTTGTTTGTTTGTTTTTCAATGTGCTTTTTTGGTATTAGACCCTTGATAGGAAGCCACATGGGACCACAGGTCTACAACTAATCTTAGTTGAGTTGGCTTGATCCATTTAAGAGTAAAAAACTCTCCCAATACATATTTTGTCCATTCACAAGAAACAACCAAGATCCTTGTCCTTACCACTTGAACCAACATATCTTGTCTACTTTCAATTTTGTCTAAATGCTGCTTTTGCAATGGACAGCTAACAAGTATAATCTGGTTTAACTATTCTATGAAACATCATAAATTCTAAATTACCTTAAATATACAATGAGTGTTTCATCTTTTTTCTTGTTGTATTTCAGTTTGTAATTTGCAGTTTGATTTGCAATTAATTTAAAGGCTGACTTTGGCCTGATGCATACAAGTTCCACCATTGTGGGGTCAGAGTTATTTTAGAACATAATTTTTTTCAAATGCTTTGCTAATCAACTTTTAAATATTGTGTAATGTAATCTACACGATAACATGTTGAGTATCCTAGTCACTTGTTGGGCAGGTTGCAAACTTGGAGGACATACTATCAGAGAGAGGAGCCTGTGGGGTTGGATTCATAGCCAATTTGGAGAATAAGGGCTCACATCAGATTGTCAAGGATGCTTTAAATGCTTTAAGTTGCATGGAACATCGTGGTGGTTGTGGAGCTGATAATGACTCTGGGGATGGTTCAGGGCTGATGACTGCAATTCCATGGGATCTACTTGACAATTGGGCCAACAAGCAAGGGATTGCTTCCGTTGATAAGTTGCACACTGGAGTTGGAATGGTTTTCTTACCCAAAGAGGCACAACTTCTCAATGAGGCGAAGAAAGGTTAACATGTTCTTGTTTTGAATTTTTGATGATTAATTGAGCTCTAGTAATGGCTTTCATTTTGTGGTTTCCCTGAGAAAAGCATGTTTAATTGTTTGTAAATTTTGTTGACTCATGTTGCATGATGCTCCCCTTCTTGTGTAATGAAAATTTTCTTATTTCTTATAGGCAAAAAAAAAAAAAAAAAATGTAAGTTTCACTTTGGTTATAGAGTCGATAAACTGTATATATTACTGACAAAAAAGTTTAATCTTGTCAGTCAATTTTGCAAGGTTGAATTGTACTAACCTCATATTATGAGATGGTATTAAAGTCTATCTCATCCCTTACGAAAAGAGTTTCCTACCATATTATCCACACACCTAGGGATTGGTGTTGGGTTGTGAGGAAATGTATTAGGAAAAACCCATTGACTAGAAATAGAGTTTGAAAAGAGTATATAAGTTGGGGACCTCGACTTATAAGTTGGTCTTGTGGGATTGATTTAGATTCAAACTCATATTATAAGATTTCTCATTGATTGAGCATGCTATAATCTGGTTTGCTTAGTCATTGATGACATGTCATACAAGCCTATTGTTAAAGATATGACTTGAAAGTCAAAGTGACAATCAATCTTCAATATGTTTTGTCATTTCAAATCATATCTTTTAACACGACCTTTGAAGCTGGAACTTATGTATCATATGAGTCAAGCTTGTTAAAAGTGGTCTGGTCATAGAGCAGAACGACTACTGAAAACAAAAATGGATAGATGACATAGCGACTGTCGGAAAGTGAAAAATTCTCAGAGGACATGGCAATTGTCAGAAAGCAAAAATGACCAGAGAACATTGATATTTCTTGGATTTGACTTTCTCTTTGTTAAAGTAACAATCAATCTTTCAATATGCTTTGTATTTTCAAATCATATCTTTAACACCTATGAATCACAAGCTTTCTAGAACTTGTACTTGAAGCATGTTCCAATTAATACATTGAATAAAACAAATGATAAGAGTACATACATATACATTGTAAAATCTTTGTTGTTGCATCATATTTGTGTAGTATGGAGTATGCTGTTTGACATCACTTTACTTTGTATCATTGTATTTTTGTATGATTACTGTGTTGTAGAGGAATTGAATTTATATAGGACTTTTATTTTCATTGTTAAACATGTAGTTGTCTTAAACCTTATGTTTATCATGTGTGGTGCTTTGTTATGGAATTTTATTATGGATTCCCCAAAAGTATAAATTGTGAAATCAATCAGTCATAACCATAGTTTAATCAAAACCATTTCAAATGATGAAACTATCAGCATCATACTTATAGATTCCAATCATGCTTGCCAAATAACTGCAATTCTAAATCCTTTGAAATTAATGAAGAACTCTTGAATATCCTTGAAACAAACCCAACATTAATTGAAAATGCCAAAGTTTTTCTAGAGAATGAAAGATTTTTAACAATGGAAAGACCTTGAGGTTAGTAATATTTGTACCTGTACCCTCCTTATTTTAGAAATAACACCCACCTGCCTTGCACCTTCCTTACTTTGTTACTTTTAATAATAAGGGACCGATGTCTAATTTTTAAAGGTAATGCGTTTTACTAAGATCCCACATTGATTAAAAGTATGATTAAATTATAATATATAACCCCATCTTAGAAGTTGGTTTTGTGAGGTTGAGTTAGACTTAAATTCTAAGATAAATTCTAAGATGGTATTTGAACCTATCCTAGCATGATTTGTTGTATTTATCATATCAATTGCAATTAGACCACCTACAAATATCTAATTTCATGTTTGAAATGTCTAGTTCTTGGTGTGAGGGGATGTGTTGGAAATCTCACGTCAACTAAAGATATGACCAAATTATAATATATACCATATAGTTGGGTGTAAACCTGAGGTGAGCTTAAATCACTCACAAATATCCAGTCTCATGTTCAAGATGTGTAATTCGTGTCATGAGGGTGTTGTTGGAAATCCCACATCAATTAAATATATGACGAAATTATGTATATAAGTTGGTACATTCTTCATCTTGTAAGCCAATTTTGAGGTTGAGTGAAAAAGTGAAAATTTGAAAATAAGATTTCTAATAAAATAAAAATATACCAAAAGCTTTTACAATAGGCGCATTATGAAAGTGTACAGTTGGAAAGGAAAAAGAGGGCAGAAAATGATAACGAGCCTTGAAATAAAGGCCTGCAAGTGTATGAAAGTAGAAAGAAAAAGGTTGAACAAGAAGAATTGGTTGTGGGAGGGGTAAAAAGGGAAATCATGTTTATTGCTTAAGTGTGATTCTCCCTCTTTCCCTATTATTTATTGCTTAAGCCCATGACTGCTTCTTTATAGAATAAACAAGACATATGAGCATAATAAAATTCTGCATAATTAAAAGGTTGAGTTGAAAGGGTTAATGTTTTAGAAAAGGATGTGGGCAAATGCTCTTTCCCCTATATATGTTGAAGGCTATATACAAAATCATGTCACGAACAATTTTCATGGAGTAAGCATGTATTTGCAGACATGGCAAAGTTTGTTAACCTCTCATTTAGATTCAAATGTTCAAGGTGGCTATTTGAAAACATGGTAAAGTTTAGGGATGTCTATATTAAATTTCTCTGTTTGTTTTGTTTCTCTCTTTTTTTAATTCTGTGAGGACTTTTGCTACCCTTCATTCTTGTTACTAGATCCTCCTTGAAGAAAAAGAAGCTTGTATATGACCATGCAAACATGCTTTGGGCAACACTATATTGTCTTCATAAATACTTTGTGTGCATGATAAATGGTCAATTATGATATATTAGTTTACATTCTCTTAAATGGGCCAATGTGAGTTTTGCACTCTAATACAACAGCTCATGTTCTGACATGTATTTTAATTTTTTGTTTAGTTATAACAAATACTTTTCGGCAAGAAGGTCTTGAGGTTCTTGGTTGGAGGCCTGTCCCTGTAAATACTTCTGTTGTAGGTTATTATGCAAAGGAGACCATGCCCAATATACAGCAGGTATTTGTTAAGATTGTGAAAGAAGAAAATGTTGATGACATTGAACGAGAACTGTACATCTGTCGGAAATTGATTGAAAAAGCAGTAAGCTCAGAAAGTTGGGGAAATGAGCTTTATTTCTGTTCTTTATCCAATCAAACCATAGTTTACAAAGGGATGCTTCGCTCAGAAGTGCTTGGGTTATTTTATTCTGATCTTCAAAATGATCTTTACAAGTCCCCTTTTGCCATTTATCATCGAAGGTACAGCACAAATACTAGTCCCAGATGGCCTCTTGCACAACCGATGAGGCTTCTTGGTCATAATGGAGAAATTAACACCGTACAGGTTGAGTTTTCTTTGGCATTTAAAATCGCTATAAAACTTTTCTTTTATTTGATTTGTGAAATTGCCACATATTTTGTGCAGGGGAACTTGAATTGGATGCAATCACGTGAACCATCATTGAAGTCACCTGTATGGAGAGGTCGTGAAGATGAAATTCGTCCTTATGGAAATCCTAAGGCATCAGACTCGGCAAATCTTGACAGTGCTGCAGAAGTATGTCATGATAATAATGATTCATTTTGGAATTTATTGTTGAGGTTTTAGAATGTACAATCCTTTCACACTTATGGTTCCTATACTTGTAGTGTTATCTTTTAGTTCAAATTATTTTTCAATGTTATCTTTTTGTACAAATTATTTTTCATAATCAAATTTTTTAAAATTTCAAATATCAAAGTTATTTGTTAGGTAATGCTCCTACTAAAGTGCTTACTTTTTGTTTGGACTAAGATGCTTAACAGGGTTGATACAAGTGATTTTATATATTCATAGGCCTTATGTAACTATTTCAATTTGCTTTTAAGGATTTACATTGGGACAAGGGGCTGAGGTCTTTAAAGTTATTCTTCATATATTTCCATGTTTTGCTTGTCTCTTTTCATATGCTTGGAGAATTTGATGTTTCTTTATTTGTATTCTTCTTCTTTCTCTTCAATGGATTTCCTCTTTTATCAAAGTAAAACATTGTTAAACAAAAAAATCGAAAGCAAGAAATTGATTGTTCAAATAGCAATGGTTGCTCTGAGTTGATTGTATTGTTTTTTCTTTAACGACTCCTCCTTTTAAGATATACAGATGCATCTTTTGCTTTGTTATCAATAACCTCTGTTTTTGAGATTTTCTTTTGTTCTCATCATCGTCATCTTGATCATTACAATTAGAATTAAAATTATTATTATAATTAATTTCTGTGTATCAAATTCTCTAGACTAGTTTTAATAGTCATGTTTATATCTTGATATGAATGATCTACTGTGGTTCAGTTATTGATAAGAAGTGGCCGAAATCCCGAGGAAGCTATGATGATTCTTGTTCCAGAGGCTTATAAAAATCATCCAACTCTGACAATCAAATATCCTGAGGTATTTGTTTTATGTTGCTGACATGTCCAATCTCATGGTTATAAATCCTGTTGCATGTTCTGTCAATTTTATTTTTCCAAATAGGGAAAGCAAGTTCTGTAAGTTTATCATTTACTGTAAGTCATAGTTTCTATTATCGCTTTTTGTTTCTCAAATAATACAAAAATCTGCAGAGAGATGCATGATTGAGGAACAATTTTGGCTGCTTGAAATTTATTACTATTTATTTATAATGTGAGTTATTAACAGAAATACAAAATTGCAGGAAGTTTTACATATTTGGATAAAATGGGTTTAGCAATTTTTGGTCAAAATTGGTCTTAATTCCTATATTTTAAAATTGGAGATTTCAGTTTTTGTATCTCTGATAGTTGATAAATTGTCTCTCTGTATTGTTCTTAGGATACTTGGGTGAGGCACAAAATTCATCAATTATAAAAAATATAAGGACCAAGCTCATTGTTTTAATGTATAGGGATTATAGCTATTTTTTTACTAAAAATTGAGGGACCTAAAGGATACTTTTCTGTATAGATTTTGTTTGTAGATTGTTGGTTTAAATGAATTTTGGCCTTGATGACCTTTTATTCTGTATGCTGACAATCTAAATAGGGTTGAAACCCACTTAATGTTTGGCAAGGTTTTGATTTTATGGTTCCCAACTTGTGTTGTATCTTGTCCCTTTTCCGTTCTCTGTATGATCCATTAAGTTTTGATGAGACAGAAAGAACTAGACAAGTAATTGTGGACAGTTATAATTAAGATGTGGTTAGTTAGAGGGAATCATTTAGATCAATAGTGGGGATTGGGAGGAAACGAGTTAGAGTAATTGGATGAAAGGGGTAATACTTTGTCAAAAGGAAACCCTTCGAGAGGAGTTCCGTGTCCTGATCTCAGTTGTTCAATAAAATTATTCATTTCCTTTGTTTGTTTTCTATCACTTTCTCATTTTTCTTTTTCTGCTTTCATCACTAACAACCCTGATTTTTCTTTATTAAAAATCTGAATATCTTGATTTTTCAAATGATCAACATTTGAAGTCAAGGACAACTTATGAAAGTAAAACCGAAGTTTAATAAAATTTACCTACCCATTATGATGTTAATTGATAACTGAATCTAAGAAGTAAAAAGGACTTAGTAACTACTAGAATGACTTATATAGAGTGTGTTTGGCCCTTGTCCCCTTAAGATGAATGTTTAAGTTCTTATTCTTCATGCTTGCTCTGAAAAGTGCAATCTGTCATGTTTGTTGCGTCTTATCTTTTATTTCTTAGAATCTTTTGAACCAATTCTTTTCAAATTATGCATGGAAGTGTCCTTAATGTTGCTTTTACTTCTTAGGCGCTTGACTTCTATGACTACTACAAGGGTCAGATGGAAGCTTGGGATGGACCAGCCTTGCTTTTGTTCAGGTATTAATGCTTAAAAATAATCCATGGGAATATGATTGCCTTGTTCGTCTATCGCTGTATCCTATTCATATCAAGTGACGAAAAAAGTTTAAGTAGCACTAGTCTGCAAGGTGTGGTTACTAGAACCTATAGCAAAACCAGAATTTAATGGTCCTAATCCATGTAACTTATAAGGCTTGTGGAAGGGAGAGGGTTAGGTGTCCCAGAAAAGAATTCGTATGTGATTATTGTTTCACTCTCATGTAGCAACTCTTCTTTAATGAACTATTCGTTCTTGATCCCATGTTATTTTGTAATGTGATTCTTCCTTGATTTTAATGGTTATTGGCTATAGTAGTGTGTAATGGGGTATTCAGTGTGAATATAATGTAGTAGTTAGGAAAAAAAATTTATTCTTTGTATTTTTTTGTTATGCCATTTCTTTACTTCATGTTACCATTGTTTCTGTTTTTTTTTTTTTTTTTTTTTTTTTTTATAGAGAAAATCACTGTTGATTTAAATTTAATTATGGGCTGCTCATTTTCCTTAGACAGTTTTTCCATTGCTTAGTAAATATACTTGTACTACATAGGTATAAATAATACTTTTATTTTGTTTTGTTTTTAATTTAACCTGAAGTTATCATTTTGCGGCGATTCCTGGTAATCCAATTGTTGTGTCACAGTGATGGGAAAACTGTTGGTGCATGCCTTGATCGAAATGGACTTAGACCTGCAAGGTATTGGCGAACATCAGACAATATGGTCTATGTTGCCTCTGAGGTGAAGTTCCAAACTTTTATCTCCTCTAATTAATATAATGTTGTAAGATGTCACTGTTCAGATGACAGTTTACTCTATTTTCTAAATTTAGAAATTTTAGGTGAAGATATTTTTTGGCTCCATTTGAACTTGGGAAAGCCTAGATTTGTTCAACTTCATCTTACTAAATCTTCTATTATCTCACCTTGTGTCATTTTCTTTGGTACATTAAAATTAAACTGTTACGTCCCTTTTGCTGGTGGCTTTCCAAGTAATACCACATTAACTATTTAGATTAAACAGAGATGAACAGTATTTCAGATGTTAGTATCTGACCTTTCTTCTATTCTTTTCATTGTGCACATCTGGTGAATATGATCTTGCTTTGCCTTTGATGTTTTAACTTTATTATATGACTCTACCTTAAAGATAATGATAAATATAAAACAATTTGGTCTGTTTAAAACATTTATTTGAAAATTGGCATCTCCTGAACTTATGTGCAGTTGCACAATCACAGTTCTGAAGCCATAACTTGTTTCATGACTTTCAATTATTGTATTTAAGATATTTTTCCTTGTGTCATTCACTTTTAGGTTGGTGTTGTGCCAGTGGATGAATCAAAGGTTATCTTGAAAGGCCGCTTAGGTCCAGGCATGATGATAACGGTTGATTTACTTGGTGGTCAGGTTTGTACTGCAGTGTTTTCTTACTTTACTTGGTCTGCTCCTGAACTTGTTATATTTTCTTCTGGTGTCTGCTTGTTCTTGCATTATTAATATTGATTTAAATAATTTTCCAACTTAGAAATTTTCTTTTAGTTGATGCAATGTTCCGTGTTCCAACAGACATAAAGTCATTCATCAAATCACCTTCCTTTGCCTTTTCTATTGATTCTGAAATGAACCTAATTTTCTTCTCCTTATTCTGTTGAATTTAGAGGGGCAGAGCTTAGAGAGAAAGAGAGAACTTTAAATGAAAACACTTATTCAAGAGAACATAGTAGTCCACTCGTTCTGCACATCATCAATGTGAAATACAAACAGAGACACACACTCCTACAGTGGAGTCTATTCCCTAGATATTAGTCTATTTCCTGACTAAATGCATTAACTATTATTATTTCCAGTATATTTGACAAAAATCCTCGGGGTTTGCAGCCCGATAAAAGAATAGGAATAACATAGTCAAGAATATACTTATTCATAGCTTCCCCACCTTGGGATGCTATAGGATACAAACTACAGAGCTGCTTTTTGGGTAACCATTGCAGCTAAAGTCGTAGTGTGTGTGTGTATATATATATATATATATATATATATATATATATATATATATATATATATATTTATATATATATATATATATATATATATATATATATATATATATATATATATTTGTATATATGTATGTAACTATAACCAACTCTAAAGTTAATTACAATCTCAATTGTTGATTTTATAATTAATGGTTTAGTTAAATCCCCAATCCACCCTCTTCTCTTTTTGGTTGCACTTTGTTCTGTCAATTGTTTGCATATCCTCTATTCCTTTAGTTCTAATGGAAGTCTTGGGAAAGGTTTGCGTCCTTGATTGGCCTTTATTCTGTTACTCATACAAGTGCTTCATTCTTTATTTTTGGTGTGTAGTAGGTCCTCATTCTTTCTCCTGCTGACACCATCTGTTGAATATATATGTTCTGTTCTGATGTTTTTCTCCCAAATTTTATTGGAATGGACATGCTAATGCAGTCGTAGCATCCCACTTGGATGCTTACACTTAATTTCTTGATTTTTATTCTATTGTTAAGACTACATATGACATTCAGTCGTATAAGAGATTTAAGAATTTACTGTCAAAGCAAATGAATTAAAGTTTTACAAGTTTTCAAGAAATTCCATGTGAGTGTATCTTCTGTTTTACAATGTTATTGGTTGGTTACGTTGTTACAACTGTCAGTTGCTGTTCTGTTTTAGTGAAACTGTTTGTGAGACACTTACTATAGTTTGTTTCCTATGTTTTTAGTATAGCTGTTTTAGTTAGTTATAACTAAATTGTCTTGTAACTGAGTTTTGCTATATATAGTTTTCTGTAAACAAAGTTTTAGTATTCTTTTTTGTATCTTTGAACTTTACATGATAAAATCATTGTATCAGGGTTTTCGATCATTCTACCTATTAAAACTTCAATAACATCATTTTGTAATACTGATATATAGCTCATTGATTAATATAATCAATTTACAATTTTACATCATTTATGATAATGTAATAATATATGGGGTGGGGGATCATGGTCTATGAATTTGAAATTGTGGTTGCACATCGCTGTGTTCTTATAGTAATATTTTAAATAGTTAATGTTTTGTTTGCTGTAAAAAGTAGTATATACTTTCTTCTAGCATTATTTTACATTTCAAATGTTTTTTGTGATAGGTCTATGAGAATACGGAGGTTAAAAAACGAGTAGCCTTATCAAACCCATATGGGACCTGGGTCAAGGAAAATTTGCGGTCTTTGAAGCCTGGGAACTTCCTTTCAACCTCTGTGATGGACAATGAGGCAGTATTAAGAAACCAACAGTGAGAGTTCTATGCAGATAATACTCTTTGTTTTTATCCTTGATGACAAAATGCTTGTTTTTAAGTGTCTCTATTTATAAATCCTATCAAACCCATTGCTTTACACACTGATATAGCTAAGCATTCTATGTGATGTGGTTCTCTAATTTTCTTGCTCTTTATGAGGACCATGAATTGTGATTTAAACTCTTAGAATTTGGGATTAGAGCTAAACCAAGCCTCACAATTGACCTGTAAGGTGAGGACCGTTTGGGTTTTATGTAAGGTGACTACAATTAAGGAATCTTTCCTAGATAAACTATAAAATACATTCCTTTTGGAGTGAAATACTCTTCCCTAGGATGTAGGAAAAATGATCTGTGTAATTTTTTTTTTCAAGATTGAGAACTTGAACCCAAAGCCGTCTTTGTGATTGATGTAAGAGTTGAGAATAGATTTGGGAGGAAAGATGAAGATATTTTAAGGATCAACTGGTGTCCTGTAAAGCTGAAAACAGGAGTCTGGAATGGTGTGGGCAAGCCTTAGGAAGTGCTTATACATGGGACAAGATGGCCAAAGGGATTCAGGAAGGTGGCTAAAGAGACTCTTGGTGAATAAAAAAGGCTGAGGACCTGTGGGTAAAGAGTCTTGGTGGTGGTATGTAAGTGTGCTAGATAAAGTCCAGGTCAACAGGAATTGTCATGAGGCATTGTCCTTGTGTATGAATGCAAAATATTGGGGGAAATGTAGTAGCTAAGACAGATACCAAAAGGCTGTGAGCTAGAGATTTGACGGCTCATGCCAATCCTTGGGCACCAGAGATATGAGGGGTAATTGTAGGCATGCTTAATGCGGAAAAGAAAGGAGACTTGGCTGATGTTTGATGCAATAAGGATGAAGAAGGTAAAGTCTTGGTAATAGAACAAGTATTAGAGATGCCAAACAGAAAGGTAGTTGAATCAAATACATACTCATCGAGGTATGGAAGGATTTGGGTGAGAAATCTATTAGTTTTGCCGACAAAGTTAGATTACAGAATTGTGGTTGAAAAAAATGTTGGAAGAGTGGAGGAGTAGTGTTCTTAAGCTCTATTTATAAGAACAAGGGATATATACAAAATTGCTCGAATTATAAGGGGATAAAGTTCATGAATTAAACTTTTGAATTTGAGAAAATGTAATCCAGCAGAGATTAAGACAGTGGGTTCACATTTAAAAATGTAAAATTTAGGAAACATACTTTACCAGAAGTTACACAGTTTTAAGTATTTGGGGCCCATTATACAGAACAATGTAGAAATAGAGGGAGATTTAAACCTCAGGATTCAAGTGGATGGGTGGAAGAGAGGGGTGTTTTGGGAGCTATCTCTGACAAAAAGGTGTACTTCTCAAGTTTAGAAGAAAATTTTATTGCATTTCTGAGACTAACAATGTTGTATGGAACTGAATGTTGGGTGATGAAAAGCCATAAAGAGAAGAAACTTAATAATGCAAACATGAGAATGTTGCTTTTGATGAGTGGGTATACTGGACAAAACATAATTAGTAATGGACGAAATGGAGGAAAAAAAATGTGGTAGCACGATTGGTAAAAAAACCCACCTTAGGTGGTTTAGACATGTATAGAGAAGACTTATAGAATACCTAGTGAGGAGAGTAGATCAAAATGCAGGTAGTCCCTTCTCTGGCAGCAGAGGGAGACTGAGAAAACCTCTTAGCAGTCAGTTTTTTGTCTAAAGACATGACTTATTATTGATAGGGCATTGTTATGGCATTACCTAATTCATACAGCAAACCTCACCTAGTGGGTATTATTGTTGTTGCTACTGTCTTTTGTTTTATCAAGGTCTACTTTAGTGGATTGTGGCTAGTTTCCATAAGCTAATGCTGAATGTCCTACAAGCTTCTGTTCTATGACATGTTGATGAGAAAATGTTTGCTTTTTTATTGAAGCTTAGAATACAACTTCCTATATTGCTGTTACTCTTCCTGATCTTTGGTACTACCACCAGGGCATTTGGCTACTCTAGCGAAGATGTCCAGATGGTGATTGAAAGTATGGCTTCTCAAGGAAAGGAGCCCACATTTTGCATGGGAGATGATATTCCACTGGCAGCATTGTCTCAGAAACCTCACATGCTTTTTGATTATTTCAAGCAACGGTTTGCACAGGTAAGCTAGAGTACTTTCCTACAATTTCTTTTATAAATTGATTTGCTATGTTATCTGACAAAGTTTTGCAATGGTAGTGGAAAGCTGCTTATCTCACTTGTCCTGATCATGTTTACTGTAAAATCAGTCATTGTTTGTTCACAATGTCATGGGATGTATGTCATTGCAGGATACTGTTGTTTGTCTATGTTATTCATTGTATGTCACTGCTTAGGCTCTCTGCATAACCTATCTATTTGTGTTTTTCTATATTTCTGGACTCAATCACTAATGGTTCAGTTCAATGCCAGATGGGCTGAGGTATTGTATGGGCAAGCTTTCTTGCTCTCATAGATTTATACACCTGTACTGTATCTCATATTTTCTATGTGCATTTTTTTTTTATAATGGTGTGTTCTTTTCTCTCTTTCATATGTTTCTCGGGGGTGCGGTGTGACACATGAAAAACTGTTTCGATGAAAGGGTCTTCTATCATGCATCAGTTAAATCATGATAGATGATCTTGTTGAAGTGAATTATGAACTAGAAAAGCCTTGGACATAATCACTGGGATTTGGTTGCCTTGACCGTTAGGACTTTAGCACAATAGGAAAGTCCAACCCAAAAAGGACTAGGCCATTAGGTGGGAGAACCTCTAGCCCTTAGTGCCACATTAAGTTGCTCATCCTACTCAATGTGGGGTTCTTAATTCAAAATACACGGACAAATTTCATATATTTTGTTGATGCAGCCTAGTTTTTTTTTTTTTTTAATATTTATATTTATATAT
>Ga0209700_102902_pt1 | contig 33803 bp, 20 predicted proteins | sample SiratroredBW_FD_187528 | JGI IMG/M metagenome (GOLD analysis project Ga0209700, IMG submission 187528) | Root nodule microbial communities of legume samples collected from California, USA - Siratro red BW (SPAdes) (version 2) | ecosystem: Host-associated > Plants > Roots > Nodule | place: USA...
AAAGGGTTTTTTTTTTTTTTTTTCTCAAAACTATGGAACACAACTTGAATTAAAAAAAGGACCAGTAGTAAAAATCACGTGAAAAACAAATTGAGTCGTCAAATAAAAAATGCATTTCAGAATAACAACATTGATCTAAATTTAAAAGATAGAAAAATCCGAAGAAATATTTTTATAAATGAAAAACAAAGTTGAATGATAAAATAAAGGATGAAAAAAAAATCATTAAATATTAAAAGAAATTTAAATAATCTCTCGTTTTTTCGGGTTTTGTTCTAAATTTAAACAAATAAGAGTCATATATACTGATTACAACCTAAGATCAGGAATGTTGGACCTTGTATAGTTTCAGATTCAGGTTTGGAACCATTGATTTGGCAAATTCTCCATTGAACCGTTATTATGGGACGCAGAAGCAAGGGAGGTCCACGAACCTTGTCATGCAAATCTCAAGCAAAAAACAAAAACAACAACACATATTAATTAAATAAAGAACACTATTTTTCTATCATTCACATCCCATGTTTCCTTCATTTTAAAGAATATAAGAACAAATTGCTTCGCTCTGTCTCCCCAGTATCAATTCATATCTGCAGTGACAGGTAACCATTCTCTTCTTTCCATATTTTCATTTCCCAAATCCACAAATAATACTAACCCTTTTCAAGTTCTTAAATTTGAATTATATTATCAGCCTATAAAGTATATATCATCTAGAAACTCAATGTTCAATTTTGATAAATGATAAATGGCCCTCTTGCTATTCCATGTCTGATGCTAGCCGTTTTAGACTTTGCCATATATTTTCATGAATTCTATTCTTATTATTAGATAAAGATAACATTACCATATATTATCCACGTGAAAATTGCATGCTTTATGTTTATGAGTTTCATCATGATACAATTTTTTTTTTTTTTGGGTTAGGAAAGTGAATCATTTTCAATGTTTTGTTGAGGGTTATTCAGCCAAAAACATAAAGGGAAAGAGAAATGCAGGGTTTTAAGAAGAGCGGTCACAAGGGTGAGTGAGTGAGCATGGAGGAGTTTTCAGGAAGGGGAGAGTTAAGGAGAATGCAGAGGGAGCAAGAGAGAGAGAGGAGGCGCATCCGTGACAGGCAGAGGAGACAATCAATGACTCAAGAACAAAGAGAAAGACATCTTGCAAGGCGCAGGAGAAACTATCAACTCAGAAGACAAAGAGCTGCAAATGCTCATCTTCCATACACTTCTTTTCCTCAATTTCAACCTCCAGAATCAAGTGCTGGTGAAGCCAGTACCAGTGATGAGCTTCATGGTTTGCCTTCTCCAACCCTTACAGAATATGGAATCTTTCCTCAAGTCATTGCTTTCCCTCATCATCACCTCAACCTAGGACAACAAATGTTAAACATGGGAACCAAAGTAGTTGAAGGTGATTTTTGTTAACTTCACATTACCAATTTTTTTGTTTTTTTTTTTTTCAAGTTAACAAATTTATGTTTCATTTTTTTCTTATGATGTGATGCAAACAATAGGGTCATCAGTCCCATTGGAAACTTTAGTTTGTAAACCGGCAAATTCATCTATGAGGATGCGACTGAATCATGTGAGAGGTCTTGCGAGAAACCAGACACGTTTAATTGTTGATCCTCCTTGTACTCGTTTGGTTGCATCAGAGTTACTAGCTAAGGAGCATCAAGATGTATCAGTTGGTAAGTTTGGTGAGTGTTTTTGATGGAAGAATATATTGTTAGCACCTTTAAGTGTTATTGTTTTGATTGTTCAGGTAGCACAACAAAATCATTGCGTTTGAATTGTGTGAAGCGCCTTGCTCGATCCAAAAATTCTCTTTATATAGACAGTGCATATCAGAAGGACCTTCAATTTCCAACAGGAGGGTTCAATTACTTGGTAGCGAGAACTTCATAACTTTGTGAAATAAAATTATGGTTGGGTCAAAGGTATTTTCCAAACAGTTGTTGTGAATATAATTCATGCATATATATATATGAATGTACTCTGTTTTTTTTTTTTTTTTTTAATTAGATAATTAAAAAATGAAACTTTGTTTTTCTCTCCCTACTCTTTCTTTGTCATAAAGTTGAGATTGGTTTCAATGAGTTCACACTAAAATGTAACCAAAGCATAGTGACATTCTTCCACATTATGCAAATATATTTCACAGGTTTTGATGTTATGCATTCCCTTCATTATTTTTTCCCTTCCATTACTATCATTTCTTCTGACATTTATAACTTGAATAAAAACTGTTATGGAGAAAATGGCTAATTCATTGAAGATTAGTTTTTGACTTGTAATGTAACTAAGATTTTAAAATGCATAATTTAAAAACAAAATTTATAGTCTTAGTTTAAAATTGACCTATAGTTTTGATCTTAAAATTCATTATTTTTTAATATATAAAAAATGTTGGATGTTAAAATTGTGAGCTATTATGAATTCGATAAGGAGATTCAAAGAAGAAGAAAAAATATTATTTATAAAGGTAGCAACATTTATGGTCAGAGTTTTTTTATAAATGAAGTTTTGAAGCTGGGGTAAGAATTAGAGTTTTTTCAATAAAATTGCGGATGACTTTTTGTATAAAGATATCTTTTATATAGAATGAGGAGTATGAATGTCATTTTCAAAGAGATCCTATAATGCATTATGGAGGATTGAAGAATTTGAAATCATGAATCATGTTGATACGGACAACTAGGATTATTTTGAAGTTGTTGAGATTATTAATGAAGAGTTTGGATATGAATCAATCACTAATAAGATTCTGGTTGAGACTTACCAATTTTGAGTAAAGGGAGATTATGATTAAGACTGTAACATTAAAAATGACTAACTATATTATTTCTAATCTAATAAGGTGGAGATTGAAATGTTTGTGTAATATGAGGGTACTGTGAATAATAATTTCTCTCACATGATTTACAAAAACTTATTTTCAAAAACCTCATTTTTTTAAAAAAACAAAACCAAAAGGTTAGAAATAATTAAAAGATAATAAGATTACTTTACCTTTATAAACTATCATCTCCTAATATTTTTGCGTGTTCCATTGTTAAGATGTTGATTTCAAAGAGAAACATTAAATATGTTTAAAGTGATAATTTATAGTAAATATAAAATAGCGAAAAAAATAACAATAATATGAAAAAGGGAATTTTATAACTGATTATTATATTTAAGTATTGATTTATATATTAAAAGGTTTTCATTAACATATTAAATACAAAAGATTTAAAAATATTTTAAACTTTATTAGAATAAAATAAAAACTTTGTTATAATTTATTGGAATAACATTACCTCGTTTCATTCTATTTTACTTCATTTGTTAATATTTCATGATTAAAGAATCAAACATTTGCAAGATGTTGGACTATTTGAACAAGAAAAAATTAGTATTTTATTTTTGAAAATGTTAAAATATTAATTTTGTTTATAAAGTGTTGAAAGAAAAAAAAAATAGAGCGAAAGACGCGTAACCATTTATGTTTTAACATTTGAGTGAAAAATAGATGGAATATGACTCCACAAACCTTTTTAAAACAATTATTATTTAAGAAAAAATACGTTTCTATATAAAATAAATTAAATTATTAACAAATTAGTTTATAGAAAGTTCTTTCATACATTTTTCTCTAATTTTTAACAAATTTAAATTTTTAGAAATAAATTTGTCCAAATGTATTATTTACATAAAGATATAAGCTATATTTAAAATATAAATACTCACAAAATGTTAGAAATAAGGAAGATCGGAATTTTTTAAAAGCAAACTCACAACAATATAGCTAACAATAAGTATAATATATAATGTTTTTTGAAAAAGAAAAAAGATAGTATACAAAGATGTCAAATATAATTGTAGTGCAAATCAATTTATATAAATTTTACTAATAAATTACTATAAAAAAATGGTTTGGTTTTTTTTAATTATATTTGCTTTTTAAATTACAGATGTAGTTTTGTTTTGGTCAATGGACGTTTTTGTGCAACAGATGTTTTTTCACATAATAAAGCAAGAAAGAGGGAGGCCCATAGGCCCAAATGAGCAAAGTGTAGTATTTATAAACAAACTCATCCCTAATAGCAAATCACTCTTCAATAGGCATAGCATGGGAAACCCTCTTCTAAACCTAGTTTCATTTTGGTGCCGCCTCTCTCTTTTCTTCAATATTTCTATTATCTCTGTGATGTTCTAAACCCTAAATGTGGCCGATGACGATATCAGTTACCAAAACACCATCTTTCGGGACTGAATGGCTCACAAAGCCTTGTTGTTATTCTGCAATTCTGAGGCTGTTTAGTATTGTTATTTTTTATTTTTTTCTTATGAATTTTTGTATTGTGAAAATGATTTTGATTTGGTGATTGAGGATGTCGTGGATTTGTTGGGTGCAAAATCTTTTTGTGATCCCAATTGAAAACTCGGTTGATTTGAAATTTGTTGTGGTGAGGCTGCATGTACCAAGGGAAGGGTGTGAGCTAAAAGCTATACCCTTGATCTTGAATGTGCCATAGTGGCTGTAGCTAAATCAAATCCACATGAGAAGCTAACTGGCCGGTCGTTGTGATATTCTTTTCGAGTCTCTGTCAACGAATCTGCTTACCGAGCTTCTAACATTCGTTCTCTTCAGCTTAATTATTTTTTGGTTGGTGCTTTTTTGGTTTGTGATGAGAGGGTGAGAAGAGGAAAATAAGCCTAGGATTACGCTTTTTTCGAAGAACCTTCTCTTACATATAACTCCTAAGGAGGGTCACTTTCCAGGCAATCTGCCTTGATTTTCCAGCTGATTGCGTCTATAGGTGCCTACAAATACCCTGTTGTTTTCTTCTACCTTCAATTTTCACTGAATCATTGTTTCTGTAGGGTGCTTATTGACTCTCTTTTTACCAAGCTGCTCCTAAGTCTGTCCAAATTACGTAGCCAGTGTCGATGATGATAACATTCACCAATACCATCTTTCGGGACTGAATGGCATTTCATGCCTTGTTGTTATTCTGCAATTCTGAGGCAGTGGCTATGTAATAGTTTTGCAACCATATAACTACAATAGAATTTCAAAAATAATTCTTCTTTTTAACTATCATATAAATTTTATCTTTAGACGTTATTTTAAATATATTGTCTTTTTGAAGATCTAAATCTAGAAATTTTAGATTCTGAATATATCCAGATAAAAAAATATGGAAGGACAAAATTATAAGCCTGAAATTATTATTAAGTATATAGCACATGAAAACTTATCTAAGAAGAAAAAGGAGACAATATTGTTGATCAAAAAATAAAGAACACCCATGACAATATGTCATATTTGGTACCGAGAACGATCGAACTTATTACTTATTATGTGGATTAATCATAAGAAATATGCAAATCAAAGGAATTAAAGAATGTGGAAATAAATGCAAGTAAAAACTTTCATTTATTAATTAAGCCAAGGCACCAATGGTCAGATGCTATATTTTTATAAATTAACCTACAATACACATTTTCAGATTGTACCAGCCTGTATCTTAAACACAACATACACCAATGAGTTTTTCATAAAATTATATTATTTACTACCTGTCTCCTTTGATCTATTTAATCCAGGTCCATAAGATGAAGAAAAATCAATACTAGCTTCCATGTATAGTTGAAAAGTAACCTACTGAATAGTTCCTTACAATATAGATATGACACAATAATGGGAGACACGCAACTGCTAAGAAATGTAGACCAAGTTATGTATAGGAGCCGCATTCAAGCTTGTGGGATTCAAGGACATGTCTTGCAGCTTCCATGGCTACTTGTCCACTGACATAGTGCTGTCGACACACTGGCATGTAGACATCAACTCCGCCAATCAATTCAATCTGTTTATCCTGTGTCTTCCTCAGGGTAAATGAAGCAGGCTTTTTACATATTTCACATGTAGCAGTTAACTTGGTTACGGAATCAGCAAGGGGTATTATATCAATAACAGAACCAAAGCTCCTCCTGCCAGTAAATGCAGAAACACCATCAGCTTGATAATATAAAAGTTAAACCATAACCTACTTCCTAGTGAGACAACTACAGACAAGTACAAACAAATGAAACTTAGATTCAACTATTCAAAATTGTGTTTGAAATTAAGCTTCACTCAAATGTTGGAATTAGCTCAAATCAGGTCATGAAAATCAACTTTGAAGTTCCAAAAGACAAGTCAGACTGTTCCATGGAACAGATTTAGTTATATTCTTGATCAATTCAAAATTTTAACAGGGTCATTTATTTATACTGGAACTTCACCGAATCAAGACTTGAGACAACACCAAGTCAATTTGATTTGTTGACATCATAAATTGAGTTAAAAGTATATTTTACTGTATATATTTCAAATAAATATCAATACTTCATGTTATGCAAAACATTATCCCTTGACTTAAAAAAAATAACTTATTAACATAATATAGGACATTTGAGAAAGTTAGGACAACATCAAAAAATAAGTCAAACTCGTTTTCAAAACATAATGTAATTGTCGAAACCCGAACCAATCAGAATAAAAATTTAGGCTAGGTCAAGTTAGTTGAATGAAATGGCTCATGAACACGCATAACAAAACTTGTCATGTCATTACAAAAGCATCTGAAAGTTTGGCTTTATTCCAACCCCACCAAACAAAATGGAAATTTTTGAACTATTAGTATTACCTCATGTAGTTCCCATCTAATCCTGAAACTATTACTGTTTTTCCATCATCATCAGCAGCTTGACCGCAGAATTCATAAAGGTCATCAAAGAATTGTGCTTCATCAATACCAATCACATCCAGCTGTCATCATATATCAGTGGTGAGAGTCAAAACAAAATGCAGGCAGTAAACTAGTATACCTTGGACATGGCGGGGTGAAAATAAAATTATCAACAGCCACACATCACGTAGTTCAATCATATACTTACCAATTAGAATCCATGAACACAACCACACATTGAGTTTTCTGCTGTATAAATAATAAATACAAATCATTAACTACATGTTCAGAACATCAAACTATGATACCTTCTCATAAGCATCAATTCCAAACTTCTGCTTGAATGATGATAAGTTTGCCAGTGCCCAACATGGTAATTTTGCACCATCATGTGTAACAATTGAGTCTAATCCATATCTTGTGTCCTTGCTTGATTTAATTACAGCTACATTTCTGCATAAAGGAAACATAAAATTTAAACATTTACTTCATGAAGCATGCTATTGCTAAACCATTCAGTGAGTTTCCTGGAAAATAAACAAATATAACAATTAAGAACTCAAGTACTATATATCGAGAGCTATCACAGCAACATAACCTTCACCTATCATTCTATCAGAGTATTAAGCATCCAGAATTAACTTTCCTTGCTTCCCAAAAGAGATGAAGTATGAAACTGAAACTACTTATATCTAACAACTAGGTGTGACTCAATTGGAAAATTGCGCTCAAGATGAGCAGACTTTAGACACCTTATAGGAATTAAAAAACCAACTAGAAGCACCTCATGTTATGGGCCATGCAGGCAGGATTAAGATACAGTATAGGAGATTCAAAACCCACTGAAGCTCTTTATGCTCAGGGCCAAGCCAACATCCAATGCTAGGGGGGATTAGACTCATACCCAAAGGATGTGAGAGGACACCTCATTGTCTTACCAAAAAATACTTGCTTCCATTAGAGAAATTTTATACAGGAGATGTTCTCTTTGGTAAGGGCGCAACAATAAAATCATAAAAGGTAATATAAGTTCCACAAGCAGCAAATCTAGAACATTCAAACAGTCAACTAGGTATGTTTCTAAGAGAATATAAAGAACTGGATCATACTAAACTAACTGGCATGTATACAATAGATCTATTCATAAATTTTGTATACATAACTCTTAAGAGGCATTAGCATTGCCAAGGAAGCATACTCTCCAGAATTTACACATTCAAATTTAAAGTACTTCTTTCTTAGATCAATTTTTTTAGGAATCTAATTCGCCATTAATCTTATAAGCCCCAAGACATTCCACGTCACTCAAAATGACTTCAAAACAATTCATGGAAGTCTTGTAAGTTCCCAGCATGCACTATACGGTTAACCATTGCAGCCTAATGTTTTATTTTGTGGCATAATTTCACACTCTTTAATAATTGATTTAAAATACTTATGCCCTTCACCAACAAAGACTGAAATCCCAAGCAAGTTAGTATAAGTAATGGTGTTTCTAGTCACACTTATCAAACAACAGATACCCAGCACAAATAAAACTGCATTTAAAATACATGTATACGAGGCACTGTTGGCTACGATGCTTTCTCTAATCTGACACTAGATGATTACCCCATAGGCTTGCCTCCCAGATTCTAATGATGCCAAAGCTGCATTGACACTGAGAACTGATGCAAAAATATACTGATATGGTCTTAAACCAGCCCATCTCATAACAGAAGTCCAATTGGAAGTCTTCAAGGTCTTCTTGAACATAACTAGCTATAACAGAATTCCAAAAATACAAGTCCTTCTCCACCAAGTTGTTGAATGGAAAGTGAGCAGTTTGTAGACATCCCAATTTTGTATATAAATACAATATTAACAATATAATCTTCCAATATCCGTTAGGAACATATCCGACAACAATCATGTGCACAAGGATTCTTTTCCCCTCATAAACAATTTCCAGAATATGAATTCCTGTATCGTGTCATCAGAGAACAGGCTCTCTGATGCGTGGTCAATCCATTTCGGCACAAGAACACACTTACCTCCACCAGCCTCCGAAATTCACACAGACCTCTCATGACCTAACCCAAGTTGGGTTTTTTCTGCAAGGCTTGACCTCAAAGCTGAAAATATCCGACCAGTGATGACTGCAACCAATTTAGCATTGCAAAAATAGAAAGCATTTCCAATTCAAAGTACAAAACACATAAGGACTTTGGGCACCTGTAACAGTTAAATATACAGTTCAGCAAATTTAACTAAGGAAACTGAATTGCATAGACAATTTCTTGAGGTGGCAGTTCATACACCATATAAGAAATGTTCCCAACACTATTAACTTGAATTCAAAGAATTAACCAATATTCACAGTGGAATTAAAATCAATAGAAAGTTGCAGAACCAAAACCAGTAACCTAGCATAGGGAGGGAGAGTGATGATCCAGATAAGAATTTCAGAACAAGAAAAATTGTTGTTACAGCACCAATAGTTGCAAGCATGACAAACCTATAACTCACTATGACAATCTACATTCAACAACCAACTACGAAAGCAGAAAAATTAAGATAAACAACAAACAGAGAAATACTTCAGGCAAAAGGTTTTCTTTTACTAATAAAACTAAAGATAAATAGAGAAGAAGAGTTAACCTGCCGTTGGCGGTTTCCAATTGAATCCGACGAAGGAGCGAGGTGGTTTTTCCAGCGAACATGGGCCCCACTATGACGTGGATCTCACCGGGGGAAGCTGGCGAGGGCTCCGTTTGCAAGCTTCGATTTTGACTGGTGCAAGTGAAATTATTGGACGAAAAGAGTGATGGGTTGAGGCGGAGAAGACGATTGGGAATTGGACGTGGGTTGTTGCGGAAAAATAATGAAGCTGTGGGTTGAGAAGGTAGTGAAAACAGAGGAAAAGGAGAGGCTTTGGAAGATAAAGCTGAAAACTTTGGGTTGAGAAGGGACTTCATGGTGTGAAGGGGTTTAAGGGTTTTGCCACTACCAACAAAGATTTCGGATTTTATGCAGTTTGACTTGGAGGGAACCGCACTCCTACTGCTAAAATCTTACCTCAACTTGTTGTAATGTGTTTCACAATAGCTACACTGAACATTAATTTTGAAAGGTTAAACTCCATTTTGAAGGAAACTAAAGTAATTGAATGGTTTTATTCTTAAAATTAATAATAAAATTAGGAGTAAAGGAATGATTTTACTCCTTCAAATTATATCTCATTATTATTATATTAATATGTATTAAGAAACTTTAATATGTTATTGAAAATTTTAAATCCTTTTATTTTAAGTCTTCAAAATTAAAATTTATGTCTATTTTGGTCTTTTTCACATAGGTTGCTATTATCAATTTAAATATCTAGGATGCCAATTAAAGAAGAACCAGCTTTAAGAAACTTAAACTACATGCTTTTAACTATTTATATAAAGATTATTTTAATTTTATTGAATAGTATGATTTTGAGATCTGAAAATCTACATGAATTGGGTTTACATAATACGACATCGCAAGCCAAGATTATTTAGGCTACTGCATTATATTAACTCTGACCGAACAGTGTTATGTAAAACCAATATATCATGCTTACTCAAGCAATCAAACCTTAATAAGCATTTCAAATTAATCACCATACCTAGTCAACAAATGTAATTCCTTCAAAAGATTTCTTTTAATCAGCAAATGCATTTAATTGGTACCTTAACAAATATAGAAAAGTTCAACCTTAATTACAACCCAATCTTCTCATAAGAGAACAAAGGATATAACCACAGATTGTATACACAGACCACCAATGTCACTAGACAATGCTACGTACCCTGCATCCATATTCATTTCTAATTTCCAACTCCAAACTAATCCCCAAATCTTCCTCTTTTGGCATAAAATTTTCCCTCCACATCTTGCTTCCTAGGTGGATCACTAACCAAATATTGCAACATCCATAAACTACTATATTTGTACAACATAACAAAGTTCCTTATATGATGAAACCAAGAGATGGAGCCACGAACAAGTTACCAAAAAAATGGAACTCAGAATAGGAAATTGCACTTTTAAGACCAACCTCCCTCAAAAAATGTCATTTTGTGGGAAATGTTTATGTTATTAGATGTATATTTTGGATTAATTATGCATTGTAACAACAAAGTTAAGATGGTCGAGTTGGTCTAAGGCGCCAGCTTCAGGTACTGGTCGAAAGGGCATGGGTTCGAATCTCATTCTTGACAAAATTTTACAATTTTTAATATTATATAATCTGTTTTTCATTTTCATATTTTAAGAGCATGAAAAAAATAAAGATATATTGACTAATTTTTACAAAGTCAGTTTTACTTTTTGTGGATGAGATCTTTTAACACATTTTCGTTACATAAATTGTTAGTAACTTTAATCTATCTCTTAATTACTATTCTCTCTTTAAAGTTTAATAATTTTTTTACGTATGAAGGCATTAGACAACCGAAATGGATAAGAATTGCAGAAGTGAAACTTATCTATGACAGAAAAGAGAGTATTAAATTGATTATCCTTGAGTTTTCCGAAGTGGGAGGCGCACTTTCCCTTTATTACTCAAAGAAGGGCCAGAATTCAGAATTTGCAGCAGCCCAAATTCTGGAAGAAAGAAAGTAACCAAGAAAGAAGAATATGAAAAGAACAAGAAGAAGAATAAAACGTAGGTCAGATAAGTAAGGAAGAAAAGTATGTTTAAATTACTTTTATTCTCGTTAACACTTCAAATTATTAAACCTACCAGAACAATCCATAAGCATACTTTTGTGTGTATCTATATTAAATGAGAAAACGGAATTTTTGAAAAGATGATTATAGTTGAAAGGAGATTGTTCAGTTTTGCAAAATGATTTAAATTAGATGATGCTTGAAGTTATTCAAACTCACCTTTTTCAATCTGGCGTTTTAAATAATTCTGACACTAACATGAAGATTCTAATCCTGATTAGAAGTAAGTATCGACATATCATTTCAATAAATCTATTTTTAATTAAATTTTGAGTGAGTTTATATATTTAAGTGTTTTTAATTAAGTTTTATTAAAATACTTTGTTTTATTTTGTGCTAAAAAATTATATTTTATGAGCGAGTCTTTTATTTCATTTTGTCTTTAAATGAGATAATATCACCCAACTTTTAATTGTGATTTTGATTGTTAGTGTGTCTGTACATGAAAAATAAACAAATGACATCATTAAATTTTAAACCACTCATAATTTGTGTACTCTTAAATGAGTACACATTAAGAATTTGCATATTCTAGAAAGTCATCAAAATATTTATATTTCTTTTATTGAGTTTCTATGTTTGATTTTGTCTTTTTAAGTAGCAATTTAATTTTGTAGTTTCTAGTGTCATAGCACAAATTTAGATAATAATAAAATGAATTTCTATAATAAAAATGGGGACTACAGTCATCTTATAACATTAATTAATTAATTAATTAATTATACCAAGTTCAAATTCATTATCTTTTCCCAGGGGACCAACCATTCCACACCGAATCACAATCAAGTTTAGTAGTTCAGGGCTTTCGGTAGAGGGGAAATGGATAAAATAAGAGATAAATAAATGAGAAATTAAAATAAAATCAAATGTGCTTGGTTGAAAAAGACTAAAATTTTGAATTTATTAGTTATTTTATTTATTTATATTTTTATTCATTTTATTTATCTTCTATTTATTTCTTTCCTATAGAACGGACTCTTAATTTAGATACACACGTGAAACTTATGTTATTGTGTGCCTAGATTTCTAACTACCATTCACATCTCAGAAAATTATCATATTGAAATGCATTAACAACAACCAACACTTGCGTTTTCCTTTTAGACTTTAAAGAAATTATAAAAATAGATAGATTTTAACCAACTTAGATAAATCATATTTAAAAATATGGCTTTATTTTTTAAACAATACAAATTGTATTTTGAATTAAATTTTTATTTTAAAAAACAGAAGTCCTACGACTTTAACCATTTTTAATCAAAGTTATGTTTTAAAACATAATTTCAGAATTTAAAAAAATCTATTAAAAAATAAATTCATATTCTAAAACAAAATTTCTTTAGATATCTTTAAAATAAAACTTATATATATATATATATATATATATATATATATATCATAATTTATTTATTTTTTAATTTGAAAAAGGAAAACTCGGAAATGTGAAAAATAAAAAGTCAACGGTTGCTTCATAGATCCACGTGAGACCTTAATGGAGGAGATCCAAAACACACCGATAGTTTCTACTTGCTTTAAAATGGCATTAACGTCAAACTACATTTTTTTGCAGGGGTCCAAATCCTTGGGACCAAAATGATGATATTATCTAGAAGAAATATAAAAGGATGAATATTCAATTTATTTTTATTGAATATAATGAATATATTTGTTTCTATTAATAAACAATGAAAAGAGAATATTAAAACTCATTAATATAAGAATAACCTTGGTATATTGATAATACTTTCATAAAATTTAACTAAATTAATAATTTTTATTAATATTATAATTATGTTAAAGTAATCTAAATTATTTTTATGGCTATATATATGTTTAAATGAGATTGTATTAAAAACTGTAGCGAGTACTATTTAGCTTTTAAGATCATTTAAATAGTTCGACAAATTATCGGTGAGATATGGTCCCATGACTGTTCCATGCTTATTATGAACTTCAAAACCAACGATGGGAGTTAAGAGAACAATCGCCCTTGACTATATTCTTTTATAACAGTGGTTTAAGATTATTATTTTACCATAATATTTTTTTAACGTTTTTACCGGAATCAACAAAAAAAAATTAATTATTGTATTTTAAGTATAAGTTTAAGTAAGTTATCTATTATTTCACTGCTCATAATTTTCTTATAACACGCATCATTATATATATTTTTATTATCATAACCAAATTTTCTCTCTTTGTGTTAATTAAATTAAGAATATCTTGATGTTTAAAAAATAATAAATAAAAAAATGTTTCTAAAAGTTCATATTCATTTATTATGAAACCAAGTTACTAAAGCATATAATCTAGTATTAATTAGAGACAAATCTAATAAACACATGCAAATGCTGATTTTCAAAAAATACAATTTCCAAAAGACAGCATCCCAGTGATGATTCATTAAGTCACTATGTGGGTCCAACTCATTTATTTTGGATTCCTTTTTTCTTTGTTAGTTTCATTTCATTGTGTAGTGTGTATAAATTTGGCAGAGTGTATTTAGTGACCCAAGTCACAGAACTTTAACTCAATATCATGGGCACTGCATGAAAACTATTTGACTTGGAATCGGAGAAGTTCCACATACGTTCTAGGTATATTAATTATCAATTAATTTTCCTCGAAAACCACAATCTTCTTCTCTGGTTTTACATGTTCCATTTTGAGTTTTTGACATGCAGTTGACTTCCATGCATCATCTGTAAGCCGTGTATGTTTGAAGCAAGATGGAGGAAAGAGTAGCAGACAAGACCGAGTTCACAGAATGCTGGCATAGGACAACTCAATCACCTTACATCATGCGCCTTGCTTTATCTGCTGGCATAGGAGGTCTTCTCTTTGGTTATGATACAGGTTACACAACAAAACAAGCCTTGTTTCAAATCACCTTTATTATGTGTTGGATTGAGCTTCATTTTACTGATTAAAATAATTCTTTAACTCAAGACAAATCTATGAGATAGTTTTGACATGCAGTGAGTGGTTATGAAAGATGTTGCTTTGATCACTTAGATGAGATGTTACTGACATGCAGGGGTGATTTCCGGGGCCTTGTTATACATCCGTGATGAGTTTGAACAAGTTGACAAGAAAACTTGGCTCCAAGTTAAGTTTGTTTTGCTTTCTTCTGTTTGATACTAATGGGGTGTTGAGATTGATTGTTTTTGTCCACTGTTGTGCAGGAAACCATTGTAAGTATGGCTGTGGCAGGAGCTATAATTGGTGCTGCATTTGGAGGGTGGATGAATGACAAGCTAGGGAGAAAGAGATCTATTTTGGTGGCTGATGTTGTATTCTTTCTTGGTGCTTTGGTTATGGCTGCTGCGCCTGCTCCATTTGTGATCATTCTGGGAAGAGTTTTAGTTGGTTTGGGAGTTGGAATGGCATCTATGACTGCCCCTCTATACATCTCTGAAGCTTCCCCAGCCAGGATCAGAGGTGCTCTAGTCAGTATCAATGCTTTACTCATCACTGGTGGCCAATTTCTGTCTTACCTCATCAATTTGGCATTCACCAAGGTACATATATATACACATGCAAGATAGGAACTTGAAAGCCACGCAGTTTTGAAGTTCAATAAACCTTAAAAGAGTATTTTAATAGGGTTATTTTGTGTCATCAATTTGATTTATTTGTTTCAGGCTCCTGGAACCTGGCGTTGGATGCTTGGTGTGGCAGGAGTCCCTGCTGCGATACAGTTCATCTTGATGTTGTCCCTTCCCGAGTCTCCTAGATGGCTCTACGGACAGGTAAAGTTGTTTGTCAAAGCATCATGTTTTCCCTGCCATGCCATGAAAATTGAAATTTTCTGGCATTCATTTTCTGAGATTCTTAATCTACAAAGAGTTTGTTTTATTTTCGGGAAGAAATAGTTGCTTAAATGTTTGCTGGGTGACTGGTTTGAGCGTCATGCATAATTAGAAGTTTAATTGAAGTGGAACTTACGTTTTAGTCAATTTTTTAACGGAGTTAAACTAATAATTTTCTTTTAATAAATCATGTTAGGCATCAGCTTTAGCATTCAAACTAAGTTGGAGTTCTAAAACTTCAACCATGCATCATTTCTTATCACATCAGAGTTAAATTGATCATTTGATCCTCGTGTATTATAGTTTTTCACATACATAAAAAGACACTACATTTTTCATTTCTGTATGAAAAAATGTTTACAAATCAGTCACTTTGCTTGTCAAAATAAAGGACTAAATGCAATGTTTTTTAGTACAGACCAAAATGAAAAAGGGTATGAAATAAAAGCATAAATTTTTCATTTTTAGCATACCCAACTACAGAAAATCCAATACCATTGTACACTGTGCTCTATCACAACCAGAACAGAAACACTTAATATTTCTCATATTTCCAGTCAAGTATTTAATTTATTTTCAACAGAACAAAGAAGAAGAGGCAAAGCACATTCTGTCAAAAATCTATCGGCCAAGTGAAGTTGAAGAGGAAATGAGAGCCATGCAAGAATCAGTTAAAGCTGAGAGGGAAGAGGAAGGTTTGATCGGGCACAGTCTAGCACAGAAACTGAAGAGTGCGTTGGGTAATGATGTAGTTAGAAGAGCACTGTATGCCGGGGTCACTGTCCAAGTGGCTCAGCAGTTTGTTGGCATCAATACCGTCATGTATTACAGCCCAACCATCGTTCAGTTTGCCGGAATCGCCTCCAACTCCACAGCTCTTGCACTTTCTCTGGTTACCTCTGGTCTGAACGCTGTTGGCTCCATCTTGAGCATGGTTTTCATTGATAGATCTGGAAGGAGAAAGTTGATGCTTATATCCATGATTGGCATCATAGCTTGCCTCATAACTTTAAGTGCCACATTCAACGTAGCAGCTCACCATGCTCCTGCCATTAGTAAGAAGGACACCCTTAGCTTTGGTGCTAACTTTACATGCCACCCTTACACAAAGGCCCCGAATTTCTCCTCATGGAACTGCATGCACTGCTTGCAAGTGGACTGTGCCTTTTGTGCTAGCAGTGAGAGTGATGTAAGTTTTACTAAAGTAGTTTATCTACACATTTCTTTCACCTTTCGGTTGAGTTTTGATACTGATTAGAATAAAGATTTTTACTTATGATCCAAAAGCCAACTATCATAGAAGTCAACTAAGAAAGAGTTCATTTTGTGTTTATCTGGAAGGTTCTTCCTGGAGCATGCTTGGCAGCTGATAAGAGAATCAGAGGCATTTGTCGTGAAAAAAATCGTGTGTGGTTTTCTGAGGGTTGTCCAAGCAAAATTGGAATTCTTGCTGTTGTAATACTTGGAGTGTATATAATAGCGTACTCTCCTGGGATGGGAACTGTGCCTTGGGTTCTGAACTCTGAGATTTATCCACTGAGGTTCAGGGGTGTTGGAGGGGGTATAGCAGCAGTTTGCAACTGGTGTGCCAATCTGATTGTGAGTGAGTCGTTCTTAAGCATGACAAAAGCTCTAGGCACTTCTGGCACATTCCTCCTATTTGCAGGGTTCTCCCTTATGGGGCTTGGGGCCATCTATGCATTTGTGCCTGAAACCAAAGGCCTTCAGTTCGAGGAGGTTGAGAAATTGCTTCAGAAAGGCTTCAAACCTTTCCCATTTAACAGAAAAAAGGATGATAACCAAGGGAAAGAAAAAGACTTGGCTTATTGATGCTGGCACATCTTTTGTTCAAGGGACAAAAAGAAGCCCATGACTTGATTTTATTGTATTAATGGCAAAACTACTCATAAACTTATAACTTATTTGAATGAATTGTGGAAAATATTATAATAAATTTATAACGTTTATTTCATTATTTTTTATTTTAAAAAAATATTATGAGGAAACTAAAATCTATGCTTAGATGTGTTAATTTATAAGTATTTTGGGATTTAGATGATTGTTCATTTGCTTTTATTGTACAAAAAAGTAATTTTTTAGGGTGCTGCTAATTTTACACTAACAAAATTATAACCGCCTACCAGCACTTTTTGTTTTATTTATTTATTTATTTATTTTGTATTACTTCACATTATCAGTCTTCTGTTAAATAAATGTTCAGGCCATAAACACTAAGTCCAGTTTGTGAAAGCATTTGAGGCACTCTGTTAGGAATGATGGAAGAAGAGCAGGACAGATATAAGAATTTGAATTTGATTTTGCTTTAGAAAAGAAGGACGGGGGTGTAACTGGACCCAATACGGGGGTGTAATCCATCCATTTTGAACAAAAAGAGGACAAAAGTGGTTTCTACTTGGTTAACATATCAAACCAATAGGAGGAAATTTCTTTACCTTTTTTTCTCTTCAATTTTTTTCTTCTACTAGACAACTTAAAAATCATTTATACTTAATTTTCTTCATTTTTTTTTCTTTTTTTTTCACATTCTTTCTGTTCTAAACAAACACATCCTTAATTCCATATACTATCCCTTTGTTTGAACAGATTTTGAGGAAAAAGTGTGCTAAAGCAGAGTAGGATAAATAATCACCTTTTTTTTGTAATTAATTTAAAAACAGTGCTAAACTTGGTACTATAAATTTTGAAATAACAGCTATAAAGAAGTTGTTGAACATCCCCTTTGGTATAGAAGAAGAATTGATGGAAAACTTAGTCAATTATATATTATCACAAAAAGAAATAATTTATGACAAACATTAAGTTTGCAGCTCGTAAGGACACCCCCTCCCCCTAAAGAAGTTTGATTGTTAGGGATTAAATTATTGTTAAAAGTTGTTGAATATTATATGTCTAGATGGAGAAGGTCGAATTCTATTTTGCTGCTGATTATCTAGTTTTGTTTTTCTCCTGAAATGACGTAGATATAAAAATTGAATAGTTTGAAAGCAACTTTGAGGATAAATTTTGAAAAAACAGTAGAGGTGGGCAGCTTAGTGATAGAAACGTAAGAATTCAACAATCTTTGTGAGATCTTCTACGTTCCAATACGCTTCAGAGTTCAAACTTTTGTTAAGATAAACCAGTACCGACTCACCAAACAGATTCGCCTTTTGATGATGCAAGCAATGAACCCATACTTTTAAATGAATGAAAGAAAGAGAACACCGACACCCGGTTCTTCAAAACCTCAGATTAGAAAGTGCAACCATCCAAACAAACGGCAGGACAAAACATACCTGCTCTGCCAGCTAATTGGTGATTATTATATGCGACAAGAAGATTTGAAAGGGGAAAAAGAAAATCAAAATGAAGATGTAAGATGCTAGATGAGGAAAATTTGTACGGCAAAAATGATACAATCTGTGGTGGAATTAAACTGCGAGGTGGGGCTATGATTTGCCATACAGATGTAACTTGGAACTTGATATGGTAGCATCCAGCGGCTCAGCCGCTTCACAACAAGGACAACCCAGGGTCCTACACCATCCCATTCCATGTTTTCATATCAGTACCCGCCTAAACTTGTCCCAATCCCACCATGTACACAGCCTTTTCACTACCAAACATTTCTCTCGATCTGGGTTAAGATCTTCTTCCCCACTTAGATAACGCCACGATCTAAACGGTCTTAATTCAGTTTATCAGAATCCTGCATTTTACTCTTTTCAGAGTTGATTAAAAAAATGTTTTGCTGAGGACTCTTCTGTCGTTTTCAGATTTTTTACAATTTTCAGTTAAAGTGCTGCGAAAGCACTTGCAAGCCACCGCAAACCTAGTTCTTAAAAGAGTATTCGAGATGCCATTTGGTGCTTTACCCAGCTTGTGTCTTCAGCAAGAACATATTCCACGTTTTATTTTTCAACTTTTAAGGCAAGCATATCCCAAGACTTATGGCAAGGAAGCATGAAATAAGGAATCAAATCAAGTAATGGGTATGACAAATATGTATATGTTCAGAGTACCAGTCGATTCGTCAAAAATATCACGCTCCAGTCCATCTAGTATCTCCAATAAACTGAGCAGTATCTAATAAACGAAAACATGCTATGTGTTGACCTAAAAGAAATTATGGACACAAACAATCCTGGAATTTCAGTAGAAGCTCCGTACTTTCATTACGAGCGTGCAACTTAATTACCATACAATAATACGATCAGAAACCCTTTTCACAAAACTAGGGTCGTGTAAACAAAAGAAACCTAACCAACCCAAAAAAACAAACATGTAACACCAGGACACACGAGCAAATCGAAACAAGGGAAATCAAACTCCCAAATCTAGCTATATCCATACATCTAAAAGGGTCAGTCTATAGCCGCTAGCTTCTTCTAACTTCAATAAACCCAGCTCCATTTCCAACTATGAAGGACACACTGTACAAACCATCAAAATCACTATATATACAATAATCAATTACATTGTATAATTAATTACCACCTTCCCAAGTAGTAATGTAATCATTTAGCTAAGAACTCGAAGTAGACGCCTCTTGTCTTGATTCCCTCAAATATCGAAGAAGCGTTTCGGCCTGCAAAAACAGAAGCCAGAATTTTAATATCCAGGTCATTCTTTAAGATACCACAAATCCCCAACAACTTACATCATAAGCACACTAATGCTAAAGAAAAGATTCAATTAAATTAGTATTCAGTAATTGTTTGACCGAGCTTTTGCAAAATTGATTTTGGTTAGAATTATTGTTGAAGTAAAACCATTTCTATTTGGATGTTTTTATTCTAAAAGTAAGTTGTACTAAATCTCATATAACTTGTTTTAGTCGATTCAAAAACTACTTAGATTGCATCAACTAAAAACCAACTCTAGATCCAAGATTAATTTGTCGACATAGAATTAAATGTGTGAACATTCACTTATAATCATGTTATTCATTGGTATTTTAGATGACTCAACGTAAAACCAGAAGACTTAATGGACGATTGAAATGAAGTTTGTTAGTATGACAAGACTGAATAGAAGTTGTTGGTATGATCAAAAAGGGGTTTGATTTGACTGACCTTGTGCTTAGCTCGAACACTCCCAGTTTGAGAAAGGGCAACGAGAGGAGGAATGCCTCCCTCTCTAACAAGAAACCCTCTGTTTCTGATACTGTCAACACACAGCTGAAGGAGGGTCAGAACCGCGAACTCCTTTCCCTTCACAGACCCATCCTCAATGGCTTCCACAAGAGCAGCGATCCCACCTTCTTCCACAATCGCGTCCTTCCCTTCCTGTATCCCCGTCAGGCTGTTGAGCACCACCATGGCCTTCTCTGCCATGCCGCTCCCCTGCTCCGCCACCAGCTCCACCAGCGGCTTCACCGCACCGGCGCTCACCGCCCTCTCCTTGTTCTGCCTCACAGAACACAGCTTATAAAGCGTCGTCAGCGCGTCCTTCTTCCCTCTGCTCGAACCGTTCAGAAGAAGCGAAACCAAGGGCGGTATCGCTCCGGAAGCCCCTATGGAGCTCTTGTTCTCCTCCACCAACGCCAGGCTTAGAAGCGCGCACGCCGCGTTCTGCTTCGAAGTTTCGGTTCCCGTCTTCAGCACATAAATCAGCGACTTCACTGCCCCGGCATTAGTTATCAGCATTTTATTGTCCTCGTGGAGAGATAGGTTTAACAGCGCGGTGACCGCATGTTCCTGCGTCCAAGGATCGCTGCACCGGAGAAGCGGAACAAGAACCGGGACAGCGCCGGACTCCGCGATCAGAACGCGGTTGTCGGCGCGGTTCTTCGCTAGCAGCCGGAGCTTTGCTGCGGCGGAGCGCTTCACCGCCACTGACTGCGACTGGAGGCCGTCGATGCAAATCTTCACTGTCGGCTGGAGATCCTCCGGCGAAATGCTCTCGATAATCTCCGTGGAGAAGCTCTCCCTCTGCAGGAAACCCGTGCAGGGCTCCGGCTCCGGCTCCGGCTCCACCTCTCCAGATATATCGCTCTTCTGCACGCATTCCGGCGATGGGAGTGTCGCGAGGCGCTGCAGCTCGCCGGAGATGTCGCTGCTGCATGCGGAGAAATCGCTGAAGGCCTGGGAGAGGTCAAGGAAGTCCTCCTCCGCGGGTGAGGATTTTAATGATTTGTTGTTCCGCGACGCGAGCTCGCCGAGGCGGAGGTCGACGACGGAATCGGTGAGGTTCTCCGATAGACAGGTGGATTTCTCAGTGAAGGAGCAGCTGCTGTTGTCGTCTTGGAAGAAATTGGAGCGTATCGTGCGCATGGACCTTCCTATATGACGCTGCGTTTTGGACGAAACCGACGAGTGATACTGGTAAGTCCTGGCCAAGGGGAAACGGCTCGAATTAGACCGTGATTCCTCCAGCGAAACCATTCTCGAAGCTTTCACGCACACAAATTGGGAATTAGGGTTGTGTGTAGTTAGGTATTAACGTTTTTCAGCTCAGAGTTTCATAGTGAAAAAAGGGAAGTGAGTGAAGGCAGCGCCAGGTTGAAGACGACGAATAATAAGGCGAAGGAGAATAACTGTTTGATTTTTCTATTTTCTTTTTTTTTTATTTGGCTGTGAATGGTGAACGCTTTGGTATCCGGGACGCACTATTATCACTGGGCGTTCAGATTTGTAGCGTAACTGTCGTTGCTGATAAGGAGGAATCCTATAAATCGACGGTGAGAAATGCGTGGGAAGGTGAAAGAATTGAGGAATGGCATTGGGATAATATCATGCGGGGTCTTGGGCGTCGGCCAGAACCGTCGTCGTTTTGCGGTACCTTTTTTAACTTCAGTTGGTGTCTGGGTGTAATTACAAAAAACCCCCCAGTGGCTTTTACCTTGGGTGTGGTTTGGTGGTGACATGGGAAGATTCTGGTGGAGGGAGGTGTACGAAAAGAGCCGAAGACAGTTGTCAAGTGTAAGGAAGAAGTGGCACGTGTTGGCCTGATGAAGACAGGGGTTTTGCAGTTTACCTTAAACTTATTATATCTGCGCCGTATGATCTAGTGATCTGTATTATCTGAGTTATTTATTGCAAGTCAAAGTGTTTTTATGGGACGTAACCAAAATATGTTGTATGGGACTATGCCTTTACCTTATTTGGCTAAGACTTTTCTATCCCTATCTTTTTTAATTTATTTATTTTCAAATAAAGAATGTTTTGCTTTTCAATTATAAATCTATTTTCATCTTTTTATTAATCTATAAGTTTCATTGTTTTGTTATCATTTCATTTTTCCACAAGGTTATTAGAGCCACTTCTCCTCTTTCGTGGTCTTTTATACGGCCTTAAAATCGTGGAAACAATTAACATTATGGTGAGTTTCTTAAAAACATTATCAAAATAGGTAAATTGTAAAAAGTTATAGAATTAGATAAGTAGACTTCGAATTTTTAATACAAAAAATTTGTTTCATATATGTGATTTTTCCGTATACTTTTTATTAGCCATGTCTACTAAATGTAATTTTTTTTTTGTCGAAATATTGTTTGATAAGTATAATTTGTATTTTTTGGTTTTTTTTTTACTAAAATCGTATTTATCAAACACCATTTCAGCTAATTAAAAATATTATAAAATAAAGTTATATATATATCAAATATAACTTTTGTGTTAAAAAAGTTAAAATTGTTTTGGTGTACTGTGATTTCTTTAGAAAATGAAGTTGTACTTCTTAATTATGATTTATTTAATTTTATAATTTATCATTTTTAATATTATTTTTCAAAAATTACACTTCAATAGTAAATTTTTTCCTAAAATAAAACCAATAGTAAAATTTTCCCTAAAATAAAATCAATAGTGTTGCATGAAGAACTTTTATGCAAATGATAGTGAGTAACTTTCCAATCAACTCTATTAAATGTTCAAATTATACTCTTTTAATTAAAATAGTGAAATTTTACTCTTTTAACTAGATTATTATTCTTTTTTTTTCTTTTTTAGATATCATATTTTAAAAAGTAGTTCCTTCTCTCTACAATTTCTTAATACTGGATTAAAACTTATTTTTTATTAATTATCATTTAATTTTCACTTAATGTTATACATGTTTAACATAAAAAAAAGACTAATAGCATATATCTGTGGAATAAAACGAAAATAAATCGAATTTTAAATTCTTAGAAATATTTTATTAAAATCGAAAAGTTTTATTATCTTTATGGATTTATAATTAACAGGTAAAAAAATAACAAATAGTTATATGTAAAATAAGAACAAGTGTCTTTATTGAATTGAGATTTCAAAAAATTGTTTTAGTTTTTTATTTTTATTTTTTTACGACCGAAAATTTGCTTAAGAAATATATATATATATATATATATATATATATATATATATATATATATATTATATTTATATATATATATATTATATATATATATATAATAGTTTAATATATATATATATTTTTTTTAAATTTAAAATTGTATACATTTAAAAAATATATAACTAAATAAACATCAAATAATTAAAAATAATTTCATTAGTAACCTGAAGTATATTCTCTCTTATAATAAGATTATTTGCTTTTTTTAAATTCAAGATCATCACATATATTAAGAAAAAAAATACAAAAAAAGGATAAATTAAAAACTCACCTTGAATGGATTCAAAAGTTAACACCTATCACATGATCCATTTTAACCATGAATCCACATATTTCCAAACCAATCATAACATTCTTATTAAATAATTTTTTTCTAAAATTATTAAATCTAGAATGTTATTTTACAATAATTAACAGCATATACATGTTTCAATAAATTTAAAAAATTACATTAACTAAAATGATATTTCTTCATGAGAAAAATAATAGTTTATTTAAGAACTGAGAAGGATAGCACAGTATTTAATATTTTTTGGGATTAAAATATTCTGTAAATTTAATTAATCAACGAGTAATATAAGTTACTTTTACAAAGACTTAAATCTTGAATTCCAAAATCGGTAAGCATTGAGTTCAATCCAATTAAATAAGATTTCGAATTAGAATGTATCTATACACACAGAATAGAAAAATGAGATAACATTAAAATAGAAATAAATATTTAAAAAAACTAATGATCAATAAAAAAATAAAAATTCTTATACTGATAATATAGTTGAAAATTTTCAAAATTACAATAGCCAATAGGGGATATATAATATAAAGTTCATGTTAGATATTTAAAAGTACTTAAAACAACAATTAATTGTATTGATATGTTATCTATTAACTCTCTGGGTATTACTAAGGCGATTTCTTTATCTGTTATCTAGGTTTATTTTGACAGTTTTTAACACTACTAATTCTGCAAAGTATCATACTATAATCAGTTTTAAATTTTTACATTAATTATCTACCTTTAAATGTAGATATAGTAGTACATAATTTATAATAATCAAAGTCTTAAATTAAAATTTGAGTAAAATAAGAATATATTTTCAAATATCAAGATTTTAAAATGTAATATATACTAGCTTTATCAATAAGGTAAAAGAAAAAATGAATCAATTATTTTCATTTATACATTTTGAACGGGAAACTTCGTTTACGGCATCCAAATTTAGCTCTAAAATAAAACCAGTGAACTTGAGTGTTAATTTATTTTAGGCTAAAAAAAAACTCTAAACGAACACGTGGATAAATACTGAATTGGAAATCCCTGTGGCGATGGTGGCTGCCCTGTTGTCCAAATTGATGGCTTCTTAGATACCATGTTATGAATATCATTATTAAAAATAATACATCATATTGTTCGATTTTTTATTTTAATTATTGGACTTTAACAATTGAAACCATACATAAACACAAAAGGGATAATCAAACTAAACAAGATAAAACAATCGAAATAAAATGGTTTGACTTTAAGCAAACTATTTTGTAAGATGGTTCACTTTAATTCAATTTAACTTTTCAAATAACTATTTCTTTACACTCTTATTTAATACTTCAATAATATAAATGAATATATATAATAAATTCACTGATTATCTACAAACTTAAAATCTTGGGTTGTAAAGAGAATATTAGTTTTATATCAAAAGGAAACAGAAACATGAAATCCTGCGCTATTCTTTATATATAGTTCTACAAAATTTAAGAAAAATATTCCAAGCTGAAAGAATTATCTGGCTTTGTCCCATTACAAACGCGTTTTTTTCCACGAATTAAAATAAGATGAGCCGAATAAGTTAGTGGGTTAAATATCTCCAACCTATCCTCATTAAAAAGTTGAACTAAATAAACTAGCTCAAAAGACAGAGTTAATCTTATCACAAACAATAAGTTTACTAAATAAAGTGGCTTAATTGTTTTTTGCGAAAAACTCGTGCTTTGATGAAACTTGTTTCTAGAATTAAGTTAGGTAGACCTAAGTGATTAGACTTGACCACAGTCCCAAGTCAATTTGAAACAAAAGTCATTGGAAGAATTGTAGCAACATGCCAAACTTGTGTTTAAAATTGAAGATTCATAGTAATGAGTACGAATTTATTTCAAAACGACACAAAAGACAAGATAAAAAAAACTTAATACAAATTGGACTATAGGTTTATAGTTATTAAATCATGCTATTAAAAGTCAAATTACCTGACCTTTCTTTTGTAAGTTAAATTTGTTTATCCCACATAATTCAAAGAATAAATTCATCAAATCTTAAATTAATGAAAAAGACATATCAAATCTTAAATTAATAAAAAAGACATTAATTAAGATGATTAATACAATTTCTCTTAATTAATAATATTGATATTTTAGGTTATTGTGAAGAATGAGTTAGTCTATTATCATTCTTATATAAACAAGAGGACACTCTACATATAACTATAATATTTTTGTTTTTACTTTCATTATTACTAACTTGATTGTCTAAATTTTTTTTATAATTATTATTTTTCAAAAAAAGGTCAAAACTAAATACAAAAATCAACTATTTAAAAATATATCCTGATTTATTGAATATTAAAACTGAAATCAAGTATACAAATTGAGTACGAAAATACACTTCGAAAATCAATATCAATTGCAATCTAAAAATAAATCATCATCATTCTAATACTCCTTAAAGTAACATTTTTGCTCAAACACAAGTTATTGAGAAAAATATTACTTGATATTATAATAAAAAGTTGACTATATATACGATATTGAAAATTATATAAATATTTACAATATGGATATTTGCGGCGAATGCTTTGTACCTTTCGATAATTAAATTAAAAGTAATAATTTAATTTGAATGTTCTGTAAGGATGAAGCATTCTGAGCTGTCCACAACCCAAGTTGTTTTTTAATATAAATATATTAAAATTGGTTCTATCTAATGTCGAGAATATTGGTTTCTTTCATACTTGCAGGTTTAGTTTTTCTGTAAAATTTCTTTATCTTATGCAAGGGATTAAGACAATTATATTATACTTAACAATTCATTTTTCTGAGAATGACTGAAAATAACTAATGAATAGCGCAAGTTGATTTCTTACGAATAATGAACAACTTGTCGAAAATGAAATAATAATGAACAACGTCACTGCTAAATTTGAATGTGTTAACTGCTCCAACACTTTGCCGACTCTATCAGCAATGCCATGAACATATGCAATTTGCATTATTAATGTACACGATTTTTAAATTAGTAGTATATATTTTTATTTTTTAATAACAATCTGTATTAATTAATTTTAATTAATGCGATATTTGACTTTTAAAGTGAATAAATAAGCACATAACAAAGTGAAAATACATTGACCTTGATTTCAATCAAAATAAATGCTACGTTGTAATGGTGATTAATTTTGCATTCTCAGTTTTTCACTTAATACCTTTGTGCAGGGTAAATGGTACGATAGTTTCTTAAACTCTAATTAAAATATTTAAAGCGTATAAATGAGTTGTTGTAATGATGATAATTAAATAGAGCTACAATTTTATGCTGGATTAGAAGACAATTAATTAAGTTGAGTTTAATTAGTTGAACTAACGAATGTCGTCCACGATAACGCGTATTTGACCAATAATATCATAAAGCCACCAACTTATACATTAAGATGAATTGGTGCAAAGTGTGGTTAGGGAATTGGGAAGTTGAACACGCAAAGAAGTGAGATCACCAAGAGTGGGGTTTACAAGAATATCATTAAGAAACCAAAGATTTGAGTTTTTGTATTCACATTAACAAAGTTACTTTTTGAACTTTTATCTCTTCTCTTTATCAGACTAATCATGGCTCAGCACACTTACTTTTTGTTACCACTCATTACTCTTTGTGCTCCCACTTCTTTATCAGCTTTTGCCAAAAAAGAAAAACTATCTTCGAATACCTCACGTATTGGTGGTCTTAATCACTATTTCAACTACATTTTGCAGCCTACGTATCTCGAATCTTCTACTATACTACTGTTTATAGTATGAATTTGATTTATTTTTCAATTAATTAACCATATATAGGTTTAGCTTGCTGCGAGAGAAAGTTGGAACTTTTGAATAGTGAAAATAAGGTAGATCTTTTACTCTGGCTTTAAAAAAAAAATGGATAGGAAGAATAAAGTTTGTAATGTAAATTCTTTTGACACTAATTTTAAATTTTGCAACGTTTTCGTATAAACAGTATTGTATATTTGTCCCTTTCTTAATTTAAAGTTGAGTGCAACATTACTCAACTTCAATAGCAACCTACATCATCTTTGGAAACCCTAGCAAGTATATTATCTAATGTGTACTCAATCAACGTCCAAACCCTACCAACTAACACAAAATTTGGCTTCAATAACTTTCACTATAATCCTGCAGTTCAATAAAGCTATGTTTGACTTTTTTTTTCACTTAGAATTTATTTTAAACTTAAAATTCAAAGAGCAAAGTTTAATATTTTTAATTACAAAATGACCCAAGAAAAAAAATGTGGGGAGATGAAAGAGCAAGAAGAATGGAGATGAGGGACAGGTAAAGTGAGAAGAGTGGGGTGGAGAATTGTGCTAGAGTGAAAACTACACAGTTATTTTCTCCTCAAATTTCTTAACTTTTTAAAATAATCCATCTTTCTTTTTCTTTTAAGTTAAATGAATTTTTTTAAAATATGAATTACAGTCGATGTTATTTAAAAAAAATTACAGAAAAATGCATGGAATTATGAGAATGGTTCTTAATAAATGAGAATGGAAAATAGGATGGGAAACAGGTAAAGTAATCCGATATTTCTGATTTAGCCCATGTGATCAAGTCAAATATTTTTTACGAGAATAAACTAGTGAGGATTTTAAAAATATATATAGTTAAAAGATTTAAAAAGCATTTTAGATACTAATATATTTAAATAAGTATAGATAATTTTTATTATAAATATTTTTTTATATATATTTATTAAAATGACACATTTCTTGATATTTTTAAATATTAAACATGCTAAGTTACATAAAGAGTAAAATCTATAAGTTGATGATAAAAATTATGGTATATTTGGATGCCTTATAGCAAAATATGTTTTTAAAAGTTTACTGAAATATAAATGTGCACTCCTTATAATAAAATAGATTTTTAAAAACTGATTAGGATGAGCAGAAGTAATTTTATATCGTATACTTATTTAAATATTTTTTTAAGTAAAAAATTACATAATAGTTTTATAGTTTAACTTTTGTGGTATAAAAGATGGCAGGATAAAGGTGGCATTTGAAATGAAGAATGATGTGTTGACATCACATTATTACGAGGTTGTGGTGGAAAAATGAATGACCCTACAATGTTATTGAGAACCTCTCATTTACACCCCACGTGGGGGCCGTGTAACGAAGAACTACACCTTCATTTCTCAATCATTCTATTCAAAACGTTACTAGGCTACACTACCACCATGCCTTCAAATCAAATCATTTTCTGTTCACTTCGTCAAAAACAATTTCGTAATAGTTAATAGAGGCCCACAAGTTTTGAACAATTACGAGATATAAGGATTCAAATTACTTTTTCCCTAAATATTAGTTTTAAGAATTGAGTAATAAACACAAGGAGAGTGAGAAACAAACTTAAATACTTTACTATTGTGTAGAAAAATTGGTTGATTTGAAACAATTATTTCCGTACAAAGTGTATGGTAATGGGGCGTAGCAAGTACAATTCGTGTATAAAACAAATCCCTCCCGTGTTGTCCTTTGCTTTGTCTCTTTATCTCACCTACACTTTATCTATTTCTCAAGTTACAAGTAAAATACACACTATACACTGTTCTAAGACTATATAAATAACCACTTTATTCCCAATTCCCAAGACAATAAATTTCATTTTAAAATTTTCAAATTAGCTTTCAATATTCTAAACTGTTTCTCAGCTCAGTCTAACCATCACTACACTCAATTAACTCAGTCTATCCATATTAATTCTAACATGATTAAGTATAATAATTATTTTACTTCTTTAAATTTTTTTTTCCTATATTTACCCTATTTTGTTGTGCTCTCCTGTCTTTCTCATTGAGTTTTGTTTGTGATCTTCTCCACGAAAGCGTTTATTTTTGCAAAAATATGAAAATGAATGCAAATTCTTGATTTGTCATCATCAAATTGTTAATTTTTTCTATGGGCCATAAAGAGTTACAGCTATATGATCTTCGTCAGCATTTTGGTGCATGCAGAAGAATAACAAAAAGTCCAAAGCGACATATACACGAAATCATGCATGCAGAAGAACAGAATCCACAACCCCATAAGGAACAGTTGCATATGGGCCTGATTCCTGAGGTATAAATAAAACAAATAGAGATTTTATTCCTCCTCAATTTGTATGAATCTCATGGTAAAGATAATGGGAGCAGAAATTGTGACAATTCATTGGAGATTTTTATGAATCCATGTTTCACAAAGGGCCATTGAAATCACAAGTGTTAGTAGGAGTAGGTGTGGGGTGCATTATAGGGATAGAGTGAGTGTTGAAAAATGGGAACACAAACTTTTGGAGTATTGGTTCAGAATCTAGCAGTGTCCCTTCATTATATCTACATCACACTCTCTCTCAAAAATGTAAATCCTAATGATGAGTCATGGCTGGCAAAAGGATTACACTGGGTAAAGTCACAGAGTTCATCTCTTATTTTTCAAAATTAGTGCTGTGGGTATTTTAACGTAATTCACACTTTTAACAAACTCTAAAATATTCCTTATCAGTGTCATTGGTGGAATCAATTTAGATCTTATCAATGCTATCGGTGAAATCAATTTCGATAGATTTATTATACAAAATAATAAATTTAGGAATAAAAACTGTTTGATTGTTAGTAATTTTACAGAATAAATAAGAAAAGATTTGCCGATAGTATACTGAATGATGCGAGAGATTTAAGAAAATTGTAATTTGAAATTACTAAATAATTCTTATAAATGAAATTTATAAGTAAAAATTATAAAATATTTTTATAAGTGAATTATAGTTTAAGGTTTTCATTATCCAAAAAGGTTCATTAGTAATTTGAGAAATATATCAATTAAAAAAATTAAAATAAATCTATATCATTTATTATATTCTTTTGCAAACTTTTATAACCAATCCTTTCAAAATTTCTTCAAATCTTATAATCTATTTATTAATCTAAGCAACCCTATTATTTATACATAATCCACTCAAATCCCTTTAAATATATTTTCTCAAATTTACTCTCTAATCAAACAAAGCCTAAAAAAATAAGTGTAAGATATTTAATATATTTCTTTAAATAATTACTAATTATATGAGAGGATATAAAAGAAAACTTACCAGAGAAATTAGATATATCTATTACCAGTTGTTTTAATTCTTCACAGCACTTCCAGCACTCAAAAAACCACAATACTTTAAAATTAAGTTGGGAAAAGTGTTAACTTAAAAGACTAAAGTTTGGAAATTTTACAAATATTATAGAGACAAAAACTATTTATTTTAAAATTAGGAAATTAAAGTCAAAGGTTGAACAGGTTTTCCTGTACTAAAGCCACCTTTACCTCTTCAAAAATTAATTTGGTAAAAAATATTATATGAATAAGTTTAATTAATAATCAATATTTTAAAGTTATAGTCATATTTGAGAAATTATTTTACTGAGTTTTTGAAAATATAAATATACTTGCAATCTTATAAATATATAATAAATGTGTTATACAAATTTTTAAATCACATGAGTTGGTTTTACTTTATTTATTTTAATTAATACGATATTCATGCATAGTTTTCATTTGTGTGTATTTATAAAGTAATTGATGGTTTTTTCATAGTTAAATAAAAGTGTACAAAAATCTTTATATAGTTGGCGTGATTTAATTGGATTCAGCTAACAATAGTATTAAATATTTTAACATAATTCATAATAAAATGTATTTCTAAATTAGAGTATGTTTTTAGAATAAATTATATTTTTTACGTATATACAAGTTTTTTTTAAGTAAATATCTTTCTAATAAAAGATTTTATACTTAAAAAAATTACTCATAGGTTGTTGATCCATGCTACTTTCTTTTGAATATTTTGGTTCTACACACTTTTTTTATGTTGATTTTTTGATTGAGTGGAAGTTTTCTATCCTGATCCATTTGAGTCAAAATGAAGTCTTGTAAACTTGACCAAATTGATAGATCTAGTTATTTAGTAAAAGTAGACTGAATTTTCATTTATTTTAATGTTTGAAGACCAAATTAATTAATATTACAAATATGGAGTCTTTAACCACGTTTAACTGAAAATATATAGATTAAAAACATATTATTTTATTTTAATAATCAATACTTAATACATAATAATATCAGTGTTATTAGGTACATATGGTTAACGTTATGAGCAATGGAAAGTAAGTTAATTTGAAATTTTATATGTAGAGGTAGATACAGATATAGGCATATAATGATCTTCTGCTCAGGACCACCCCGTTGAATGCCATGGTGTGGTCCCAATCCCATTCTGAAATTCAGGTTCCCCTACCCCACCCCTTTCTGGAATGTGATAAAGCTCAACATTTTATAGCTCTTCATCAATGAGCTGTTGCTGGACCAAAGCAAATTTAGCAATGAACCATGCATAGAGGAAAAAACCCACCACTTTCTCACCAAAATTGGGGGTGGTCCAAAATCAGCCTGTCTCAAGTTCGATATTTCTTCCTGCACCTCTATACATTTCTTTCGCACCCCTACAAATATCAAAATTTCCATTTTGCCATTCTCAGTGTACAATCCAAAAGTTAAAAGTAAAAAACTTTCTAACAATCCATAAGTGATTATTTTATTTATTTTTAAATTATACAATTTAAAAATTATTTAAAAAAAAACTTTCAAATTACACATATCTTTTTTATTAAAAAATAGACAAGTGATAATTGAGGTCGCAATGGGAATTAACAACACTTTTATTGACCATGATCAAGGAGACAATAATGTTATTAGGGAGAAGCTCGACCATGAAAAAAATAATAGGATCTAAATATGTTGATGGTGATTTTCTTCTTGAAACCGAATAATATTTAAAAAAAAATTAAGATATAGAATAATTGAGAGAATATAATATTTATAGAGTCTAAAAATAACTTTTAAATTATATAATTCGAAAACCAAAACTAAATTATGCAATTTAGAAAAAAATTTCAAATTATATAATCTATAAAACCATCTTGATTTTCAGATTACACGATTTAGTAAAGACAAAGTGAAAATCACGGAAGTAAAGAAGAAATGCATGGACGTGGAGGAAGAAATGCAGCCTCAAATTTGGCTTTCTGTAAACTACTTTTTGCTTCTCAGTTTTGTCGGCGCAAGCGCTACAGTTTCCTCTTTTTGCATCGTTAGTTCATGTCTCCATTTCTGTGAGCTCAAATTCGTTTTCTCTTTTACTATTTCTGGACCCAAAAACCAGTGAGAAGTTTGAGAAAAATGAGAGGTAGGAAAGATAGCTAAAGCCAACATATGTGTTTGCCATGATTTTTATCCCTTGACATCTTCACGAGGAAACACTACACAATTAAAAGGAAAGTTTCACCTGGTGAGTTACAAGCAAATAATAGAGTTATAAATCTATAGCATTAAAGCATTAAAGCGTTTTTAGATGGTGACTCTCCACTCTACTACTTTCAGTAAACAAATATTTTTTATATACATATTCAGGAATTAAATGAAAATGAGTACAAGGTTTACAATGTAGTATTAGTAAGTGAATAATTTAGTACGACTGATATGCTTCAGTGCTAGCCTACTCAATTCTTTCCATAATCATGAGGTAATTGTTGGGAAATGTTGAGATTTCCCCCTAATAATATTGAATATTAAAAATAGAGAAACTAGACAAAAAAAATTTTGAACGGAGTTCAGCAAATAGCTTAATCTCCGGGAACCACACAATGACACTACTTCTATTAAAAGGGAGAAGAGAATGTTTTGGTACATTGAAATGGGAGGAGGAGGAGTTCTTTTATAACTCACAACCTCCCCCCCTAAGAATAAACCCACTGATGTGGGACTTGAAGTTAGGCCAAAATCAACAAATCTCCACCTTGGCCTAATTTCAAGTCCACCAAATACAAATCTTCTCAAACA
>Ga0209700_102903_pt1 | contig 33802 bp, 19 predicted proteins | sample SiratroredBW_FD_187528 | JGI IMG/M metagenome (GOLD analysis project Ga0209700, IMG submission 187528) | Root nodule microbial communities of legume samples collected from California, USA - Siratro red BW (SPAdes) (version 2) | ecosystem: Host-associated > Plants > Roots > Nodule | place: USA...
TTACAAAGATGAAAAAAAAAAAAAAAAAAACCAAAATGGTTACGCAATGTATTCTTTAATTCATGTTCTTAAAGCTACTCTAAACTAACCTTTAATATATAGTTAGTGTAGTCATAAAGCACAATTGTGATAGCTACTTATTTTTAAGTAACCACAATTGATTTGAGGCACCGTTGTATGCCACAAACTAAGCACTAATTATTTGATGCTTTGTGAAGGTGCTGGTATATTCCTAATTAATTATCATTATGTTCCCAAGGGTTAGTGCTGCAACTTTGGCTTGGCTCATTAGTCTTCTTCACAATTTCAAATCAACTTCTAATTGCGGAATAATTAATACTATATGGCTGTCATAAATCCCAAGCTGCAAGTTTCAACAATATATTTATCACTAATTAATGAAAAAAATATAAGGAGAGAGATACTCAAATATCAAGGCATCCCCTGTTTAATCAATTGCCTCCTTTAAAGGTCAAGTGGTATTATTCTTTTCGGACTTTGTTTTATAGTGAGATTATAATAAGAATAGATAGTATAATGAAATGATACTAAGAGTAGGGGAAAATATTACGTTGTATTTTTTTTTTTGTGTGTAGAAAATGGTCTAGTATTCAATATAATAAAAGTTTAGATATTTTGTTTTTAATATAATACAAAAAATTATAAATTTAGTATAAAAATTTTAATTTTATTAATTTTGTTTCAACGAGATAATTAAATATATATTTGGTTGCCACTCATATATTTATTAAATAAAATAAATTAATCTTGAAAATAATTTTTATTCTTTATTTTTTCTTTATAAATAAATTTAAAATTCTTAATATTCTCTTCAAAGTTAATTATAAATTAATGTTACTTTTTCCTTTATAAATACATATAATATTTAGTAAAGACTAAACAAGTTTTTAATTACTTCAACCATTAATAAAATTTAAATAAAACTAATAAAATTAAAATTATTATATTAAAATTACAAGTTTTACATTACAACAAATAAAATATGTCAATATTTATTATATTGAATTGAATAGTTATAATAATAATAATTTTCTATAAATAATAATGATGATAATAGTTATAATGACAATATTAATATAAATAAAATTAATAATAATAATAATAATAATAACTATAATAATATAATAATAAAAAAGATAATAATTATTGTTGGTAATAATGATAATTATTATGATTTTATATGTAAACCATCACAATAACAATAATAGTACATTGATTATAATAATTGATAATAATAATAATAATAATAATAGTAATAAAAATAAGTTTATAGTAATAAGGAAGAAATAAATAAAAAAATACACGTGTAGAAAAATAAATTGTTTTTACTGTTTGTGACCTTTACCTGTGATATTTTACAAAAGAAAATTTCTATTACAATGATTAAAATCTGTTGATGATGCATAAAATTTGTTGATAAACAAAAATTGCAAACAGAACAAAAAGAAAATCTGTTAAGAAATTTCAGGCTGATTTTTGTCCATATATGTAATCTTACAAAGGGAAACTTTTATCACTAACTTATTCGTGACATGTAAATTACTCACGGATTATCTATCTATCAATAATGTTACCAACAAATAAAAAATCCATCCATAACTTACATTAAAAAAAATTGACAATTATGTTTACAAGTACATTTATACTAATACATAAAAAAAATTAGTGTGAAAGACAGAGAACATAGTTAATCGAGTAGATAAAAAGATTTTAACACAATAAAAGGAAGACTAAACCATAACATCTTATTTACTTAGTTGTTTGGTCATAACAAAATTAAAAATCACTTTTACTAAAGGAATTTTGCTGAATAGAATCTTTCTTACCATTAAGTTCTCAATTTGCTTAGCTATTTATGCCATAACATAAAACTAAAAGGAAGTTATTTTTTCTTGGGCACTCCATGTTTAGGGCATCATTGATAGCCAAACCACACATAATGTAGTTCTTCTTCCCAACTTCATCATTACCGTGAAAGACATTTAGCGTCACCACTATTCATACGAAAAATAAGCTAGAAAGACATATATTAAATTTATGAAATGGTTATATGAAATTTGCCATATATAATAGAAAGTGTGAAAAAGATGTGTATGAATTTTTGATTCTCACTTCTCTCTGGCATTCATTCTTTATAAAGTTTCACTTATTTGTAACACTTACAAAATACAACCGCAACATCTATAAAATGTGTGTTTGATTTTGTTCTTGCTCTTTTATTTCCTTTCATATTTGTATATTTCCTTTCATAAAGCATCTAACTAATTTTTTATCTAAATTTATTAAATTAAAATTACTTACCCTTTTCTATCTTCTTTCTTCATATACCTTTATTTGCTTGAATTATAAAAGAATAGCATTCAAAATATTTTACATAATACAATACAAAAGAAATAAAAATAAAATTTTAAAGCAATAATTTAAAAAAAAATTAGATATGAATTAGAATTTCACAGAGAATAATTTTAAACAGAAAAACATAAAAAAAACTTGCCCAATATATCACTGGGAACATATTAAATAAGAATAATAAATAAATTTAAAAGAAAATACAACATGTTATTAATAAATAATTAAATACTAAAAATATATAAGAATAAAAAGAACCCACTAAACAAAAAAATTAAAAATAAATTAAATAATATAAATATAAAGTAATAAAAAAACTACATATCTAAATAAAAATAAATATAAATTAATAAGAATGATGAACACATAACTCGAAATAAATTAAATGGCATAATAAATTAATAAAAATACAAAATAAAAAGGAGACAGATGTATTAATAGAAATAAACTAAATAATAAAAATATAAAATAAATAAAACAGAATTTTATATAACTTAAATTAATAATTAATAAACGCAGATAAGTTTAATGGCATCTACATAAAAAAATTACTATCATTCTCTTCTTAGTGGTCAAATTTATAAGAAAACGATATAAGTTAAGCTGCAAATTTTAAATAATGTACAAGATAAAGAAAAATTATGGTAAAGAAAGAAAAATTAATAAAAAAAAGAGAGATGGTGAAAAGAGAGAAAAATATGATAAAGAGAGACAAAGATATGATATATATATTAAGAGATATGGGGAAGGGAGAAAATATTTTTTTTTCTTTTGAAAGGTGAAATGGAGTAAGAATATTAATAGATCTTGTAATTATATTAATATTTTAGTAATTTATTTATTTATTCATTTAAGATGGAGTGTACACTGCTACCTTGTTTTTTTCTTTTTTTTAAATAATATAATTATGTTATTTTTTAAAACCTGTCTTCCAAGTTCTTTTACATAAGTATTTTAATTTTATTTATTTATTTGAATTTTTTAATATAATTATTTATATATATATATATACTGTAGGATGTGTATATGGAGTTTTCTTTTATGTATAAATGATTATGTATTATATGTATACTATTTCTTTAACTAATAAGAAACAAATGTATTTACTATTAGTAAGTTCGTCTATGATAGTAAGGTGAGTGTACTGACTTGGGACAATTTCCCTGTCTTATCTCTTGTCTTATATGTAGAAGAGGTGTCCATATTATTATATGATAGTGTTTTTTATTTTATAATTAAGTACAGGTAGTATAGAACTGAATTTGTAAAACTGAAATGACGTATTTTTAAGATTTGGATTGACAAAATGACAAAAATATATTATTATTGAATTTTCACTATAAAAACATTCATTACTTATTAACTTATCTTTTGAAATCTCATTCTAATCGATGTTAGCATTATGAACTAGGTTTAACTGACTATAAGATTAGTTACTTTGTGTTGAATAGAAATTTGTAAGGAAAAATGTTCAAAATGTAAACTGCACATTTTTGTTAAAGGTTGAAACTTCGATGATAAAGAAAAAACTAAAAAGCATTCATGTTAAGTAAATGACTTGGCAAGAAGTTTGTTTTTATAAAAAATAAATAATCAGTTTCATGACACACTAACCTTTCAAAGATTATAATATATATATTTCCTTTAAGTGTTAATAAAAGATGTAGTATATCAGAGTTAAGAAAAACTTGTTTATTTATAGGCTTTCACACTTTTATATTCTACAAATTTTTACCATCACTTCACAATTTTTTTTTTTATAAATACATAATTTTATTTTTACAATGATTATAATATTCTTAAAAATATGTTGTGATATAATTGTTAAAACAATATTTTATTTATTTATTGATATTATAAACTTATTTTTCATAATGAATTAGATTTTCTTATCCTAACTAAAAATTTTAACATGAAAGGCAATAAAAGAATATAAGAATATGCATGAATAGTGAGAATAAAGGCTCTTTAAGATCCAAACTTCACATAAAGTTTTTTAAATAAAGAAAAATTTACCTTGATAACTACAATTGGAATACCATCATATACTAACCGTTGAGATTACACTTAGAGTTGATGTGGAAAAATAATAGAATTAGTTTTTTCTCACATACTTAAAACATTTGAATGTATATTTTGGAGACGTGGTTCTTCTATCTAAAACGGAATCGTGACGCGGTTGCTCTATACGGACCCAAGGCGCACTTGTTGCTATGTGATTGAAGAAGGCATGCACAGTTGTAGCTCTCTGATTGAAAAAGGAAGACGCAGTTGTTACTCTTGTGATTGAAGAAGCTGCGATGGTTGTGATGAAATACATTTTACAACTCTAATTTCCAATTCTAATCCTTCGTGCTACATTGAAACACAGTCATTACTATGTTATTATTTTTTCTCACGCCACTGTCACGTGTGGTTGTCAAGTAATTATGTTGACGTAGTGGTCTTAACATATTGAGACTCTTCAAATAAAAAAATGAAATTAAATCGACACTAAACAGATTTTTAAAATCACTTTACAATCATTATTTTACCATTCTTGCTCTTTCTTTATAAATATAAAATTTTATTTTTATAATGATTATAATACTCTTAAAATAAGTTATTACGTTGTTGTTACCTATGTTAAAGTATTATTTTCCAATTAAATTATAAGTTCATCTCAAAAATCTAGTGCTAATTCTGCTAATAAGTGATGGGTTATAATAACCACTTTCAGAACTCATGTGACAATGCCTTTCCTCCTTTCCTATCTCGCCATCTTTTTTACCAAATCAATTATTCATCAGGTGTAAGACTATATGAAGCAAAATGAAATGAAAGCAAAATTTCCAATATTATATGGTGCTTACTAACTGTATAGCTTATCTGTTAAATACAGGTTGTTGAAACTTGAAACAAATATTGCTTAATGAAGCTTCTTACCTCTAACAAGTATTTTTCTGTGGCATCAGACAAATTGGAATCGGTTTGCTTTTCAGTGCTATTATTATAAGAAGCCAACATCCCTTGTCCTTTTCCTTTCCAGCGTAATCATACGAAACCATATGATCAAAGTTCAAAAGTGACACCCGTAGAATTCGTATGAAGAGAATTGCGTGGAATAAAGTATTGGTTCATTCTTGGGTAAATTAATCAACAATATCTTTGTCAGAAGAAACATTTTTAGGAGAAACGCATGAGCAAAGTAGAGGACAAGAACACAAAGGGAATAAATCTGTTAGTTTCTTATTCACTTTTCCCTTTCTTGAATCTGTTTTAGCTGTGATGCTAACATTTGTGTTACCAGTTTTTTTTTTTTTTTTTTTTTTTTCTTTTTTTTTTTTTTTTTTTTTTTCATTAAGCAAACGCCACATTGACCGATGACCATTGTCACTTGTTTGAAAATAGTCAAGTTTTTTATAATATGATGCTGCAGGATGTGGACAGATAAACTACACCCAAACCAAGGGCCTCTATTTTACATGGCTATTTCGATTTCTTTAGTGTTTGTTTAATAAAAAAATCACATTTGGTCCTCCTTTTGCATGTTTTTTGGACATTGTCAGAACCCAATTGGGAGACCCTGGCATGATGTAAAAAAGCAAAATTCAATATGCACATGGGAGGTATTGAATTCTGGTCACTGATTACTGAAAAAAATGAATTAAATAAGTGCAACCATCACGTGATAAACTTTAAAGGCAGGTACTAGCAAATGTTAAAGCTTTTGGTTCTGGGTGGTCCTATTGTTGAAGAATTTGATTGCCCTTGGTGGTAAATTAACCCATCCTCTCCTTTTTCTAAGCCATTTTTCTTCATGAATGATGATCCTGAAATGGGGGTCTAGGAGGAGGATGAGGCACTACTATTGATAGCGATGAAACTCGGGCACTCGTGTGCTCTCACTGCCACCGAAAGTGAGAGGGGCAGTTTTTTGTCCGAGAGTGAAAACAGAGTGGACAGGTGTCAACTCATTAGTGGGCCAGGCCATTTGCCCCATGTGGAAGGGCATGTGAAGCATTAACCTCAGCTTCTCAGATACGCCTAACTTCATGAGTTTGTGTTTTCTTTTCTTTATTATTTAGTTGTTATTTGTTTTGGGTGTGTTTTGTGATGAAGGGTTTGGCTGGTAGAGGTTGGAGGAGGACGTTAATATGAGTGGGGTGGTGCAAGAGAAGAAGAAAGAGAGAGGGTGATGTCAAAATGTCAGGAGGGTCGTACGAGGTGGGGGCGACAAGCCACATGGGACCATAGTAATGTGTCGAATAAGCATGTTTTTGGCACTTTCGGCAAAACTTTAGAGAAGTGCAGTTAGCTATGCAATTTCAATGACACAAACTTCCTTTCCAAAACACTACTCCAACGGGGTAACTAACGGGTAACTAACGGGTAACCTTATCCTGCTCCATGCCATTGCTTCCTCAGATAAAACTCTTTCCACAAATTCTCACCATTCACCATCTCCATAATTCAAAACTCTTTTCACAAATTCAGACCAATTAAGAAAAAGCTGCCGCACCCCATTTTAGTTCTCCTTTCAATACGACACCGAAATGACTTCCACCACTGCAGCTGCCAATCACACACCCTACCAAAAGCTCCATTGCTATATTTTCAAATTTTAATACACATTATTTTAAAATAAAACTACTTTTTTTTTATTTAAACTTATCCATAATTTTCTCACAGTAATAACTATAGCCATGAAAACACGACCACCATGAATTCCTTACCTTAACAAGGTCATTTTCGTTAATTGGTTATTACCCTCAAGGGTAGGATAGTTCCTTGTAGGCTGCTTTAACTCTAACTTACCACCTACTTCTTCATCATCATAATCATCATCCTGTTCTTTAATCAATCTACCACTTGATTTGGACAAAAAATGAATGATAACATATAATATATGTTTAAGTGTTTTTAGGAATCAAAACAGACCCGCAACCAAGATTCACGCGACCCCTAAATCGTGCTTGTCCGGTAGTATTCTGATGAACGTTGCAAGCTAATTAGGTATGAGATTGAATTGGTGGAAAGGTAAAATTGAAAAAAAAAAAAGAAAAGAAAAGGAAAATAGAAGAAGATATAATATGTATGTACTGGACAATTAACATAGCCGAGACGAGTGAGGGTGAAAACGAGGCAAATAATAACAAAAATCAAGAGAGAGAAATATATGACACGTGGCACAGACGCCGGAAGGTGGATCAACTCGGCGGCGCGGAGGTGGAAGCGGCGGCGGCGGCGGAGGAGGAAGAGGAGGAGCCGAGGAGTAAGTGAGCGAGCTCCGCCATGGCGCGAACCTGCATCTCGAGCGCGGGTATGTAATCTATGGCTTCTTCGAGAATGATCGGAAGCGGTTCTTTTCTGCAACCGGGAACCAACCGGCCGAGGACTCTAACTTTGCGCTGAATCGCGGGAAGGGTTTTGCCCTTGAGGCGGAGGACGCTGAAGCGGGGCTTCTTGGGGCGGGACGGGCCAACGACCTTGTGTCGCTTGTGCGGCGTCTTCCTGAACTTGAGCTTGAGGCGGTTGGTGAGGATGGCGCGGCTCCAGCGCGTCCTGCCGCGGGCGGCGGCGGCGAGGACTCTGTCGGCGGCCTCGCGGACTGCCCTGCCGCGGCGGGGGGCGTCGGCGGAGATGTTGACACGCGCGAGGGCCTGGTGGAGCTTGGAGGAATATAGGTGCTGCTGGGCGTGGGTTTTCCATGTGGCGTGGGAGTGGTCTTGGTGTGGATGGGGTTTGGCGGGGGCTTTCTTCTTCTTTTTTAGGCGGTGGGAGTCACGTGAGCGATCGGTTGGGTTGGCCATGAGAGTGGAGGACATCTCCAACGATATTAGAAAGGGGTTTCTATTTCCGGGAAGTTGTTGGATTCAGATGGGTCTGGGAAGATTCCGATGGCCTAGATTCTAGAAGCGAGAGGAGTGGGGTTTGAGGTTTGAAGGGCTATATATAGATACATAGTTAGATATATATGGGTGAGAGGGTAGATCTAATCTAATGTAAGCAAGCACTGCAATCTAACACACAGTGGAAAATGGAAAATGGGAATGAATGAATTAATGAATAGATGGTGTTTGGGTGGGTGGCGTGTCCCTTCAATCCCAGCGTCTGTTCAAGGGAGAGAGAAAGGGCGCAGGACCCTTATATAAACCATTTTCTTTACTTCTTAACCTAATCACTTCTTTCATTCCTACTTAACCCCTTAGCTCCTTCTTAATCTTTCTTATTTTTTTTATTTTTTTTGCCTTTTCTTCTGTTGGGCCTTACTTTTCTTTTCTTCCTCCTTCCTATCTCCAAACTAGAGAGCATTTCAAATCTCTGCAGTAGAATTCTTTTGCTTACCCAACCAATTTCATTTGCTAAATATTCCCTAAGCCACATCTTAATGCTTTTTTAATTGAAAAACATGCCATTGAAGGGAATTTAGTAGATGAGTTTAGTATCAGTGAAAGAGTGAGGAGGAGAAAGAAAAAAAAGTTCCAGTTTCTATTTTCTTAAAAAAAAAATGTGAAGATAAAAGAATAAAAGTGAAACACAGTATAATATTGTGTATTAAAAAAACCTACCCTGGTCAAGAATGCCAATCCCCCCATAAGGGAGCTTATAGTATTTTTTCATAATAAAATAATATTAATAATAATAATGAAATAAATAACAAAAACCATTTCTTCATTTCTCTCCTATCAAACAACGTTTTTATTTTATTTTACTTCGTATTTTTTATTCATTTATTTGTTTTATTCCCTACCAAATTGAGGATAAGAATCCTTATGCATACTACTATCTTTATAGGGGAAATTGCTATTACTAGACTGATTTGTCATTGATTAGTTGGTAATTAACAAGCTACTTTAACATCGTTCTACCTCAAGTTTTTTGATAAGACCTTTGATGAAAAAAGGATAATATCTCAACACGACAACATTTCTCTGGATCTGCACCAACTATAATTACCACACTACCTTTTATAAAATTCAGAAGCACGTAGACTGAAAAATAAATAAGAGTGATGAACAGTTATATCTTTTTCAAATGAATATTCTTTTTATCTGCAGAGTTTGAATCCTATAATAATTCAGCATGTTTTTTAATTTAATCATACGACTTACAGTTCGTACAAGACATTATAATTTTCTTATCACCGGGTTCATTGATGAAAAATTCTGTTATATTCACATAGGTGAATAGTTTTTAGTTTGCACAGTTCATTGTAAGTCGATATAATCATATAGTGATATATAATCCTTTTTCAAAAATCATATTAATGACCTTGATCAAATTACTACATTAACTAATCAATTAAAAACTTAAAAAATAATTACATATGATTAAATTAAATGTATTTTTAAATATATATATTAAAAAAGAATTATACAAAACAAACTTAAATATATATATATATATATATATATATATATATATATATATATATATATATATATATATATATATATATATATATATATATAGTCCATTCCATCTTATTTTTAATAAAGTAAAAACAAACAGAATTAAAGAATATGGATAGACCTATTTTAGTATCTACACGTAAAACCAACTTCTAATAATATTTTAATATCACAATTCTAACTTCATCCAAATCCCTATCACATAACATGAAATTAACTTCATTCTACCAATCTTAACATGAATTGCCTTAAAAGGATTTATGACAATGCTATCACCATGTAACAATAATATAATATACTTCATTCCCAACTCACCCTCCCCTTCTTCACCAACTCTCACCCTAATAAAAGACTTTGATTAACACTTCTTAACATATAATAAAACTTAATGGAATTCATTTTCATTCTCAGTTAAGCCCACACAACATTGTTAATATGCTAGATCATTTGCTTCAAATAAAAACTTCTACCTCTAAATACTTTTCTAAACACACCACACCACTGCATTAACAATTATATATATATATATATATATATATATATATATATATATATATATATATATATATATATATATATATATATATAAATCTTTACAATTATGACTTTTTACCCTAAAAGAAAGATAATTACTTTTACGTGGAAACATATTCATAACGACGATATAACTTTTTGTGTGCTAATATTTAATTAATTAGAAGTTATTAAATATAAATATGACAAATTGTTTAACTTTCATATTAAATAATTGTTTTTATTTGATTAGACCTTTTCAACAGTTTATCACTCATAATGTAGATTCTTTTGTTTTCATTTCAAAATTTTGTCACAGTAATTTGTTCTTTAAAAATAGCCAGTCAGTAGTTAAAAACGATTTTATATTACAATTAAATTATATAAAAATGCAAAACATAATTCCTATATTATAATATATTTTCATTATAAATTTTGTTATCATATATTTTTATTAAAACATTTATCATAAAATTGATGGTATAAACATATTAAAGTACTAACAAAATAAAAATAATACTAAAATTTGATATGAGAAAATTTTATAAAAAGTTGCTTTTATATAATGCTTTTTTTTTATTTTAAATTTCTTGACAAATACTTTGAAAGTATTAATAAGGTGTTATTAATTATGAATTTATCAATAAATATCAGTCACCACATTAATAACACACTTTAAAAAAGCTAATAGTATCTATTTTTGTAAAAATGTAGAAAAATTACCTATTTAATGGATCTTTTAAGACTTTTAAAATGACATCTTATATTTATACAAGGGAATAAATTAATATCAACATTTCAAAGAGGCCAACATAAAACATCATTATGGGAGCAAAAGAAAGAATTGTATTTTCATGTGCAAGAAACTTGGTATATATTTGAAGAAGTTTTGTTTTGGTAAACCTAACATTTTGTGTTCTTGTAACTTCCCTAAAAAGTATGGCAGCACATATGGACCCAACCGAATCCTCCAAATCACATCCAAAGGATACATGTCTTCACAAAGCTATTATGAATTTCCACTCACTCATCTAATTTTGAGAACTTTATTATGTTCCAGAGAAAGGCACAAGGGTTTGTAAAATGTGTTTTTGTACAGTAGCAAATGATGAAAAAAAGCAGGAAAATGTGATAAGATGGTTTATAATATTGTTAAAAGAACACACATATTGATAATATTACTAGAGATAAAATGTATTTGTCTAACTAGTATGAAATTCAGTTCTTTTAAATAAAATGTTATATTCAACTTTTATTGTAAATAGGAGAGATATAATTGGAGGAGGAAACATTACTAGACCTTGTTATTTAATGTTTTTAGTAGAAATAGTTGTCAATAAATCTGAAAAATACTTTGTACAAATTAAGTAATTATAAGAAAAACATAAAATATGTGTCAAAGTAAAGATATTTTATTAAGTTGTGTAATATGAGAATCTAATTTAAATAAATTAGATTAAACTCTATTCAACCATATTCAATTTGTCTGAATTACTTTAAGTTAATATGAATCTAACCTAACCAAAATAATAATAATAATAATATATTATGGCTATAATTTAAATTATTTTAATATTTTATTAATTAAATTTATATTTTTTAAATGTTAAATAATACAATTTATAAAATATTCTTAAAAAAAACTTAAAATTATAAATTTGTGACCCAATGATCGAACTCCGTAAATTGAGTTGAATTTAAAAAAAAAAAAAACTCAATCTAATCTAATTTAATTTTTTTTATTAGATAGAATGATTAATTTATTAAAACTTGAATGGGATTAGTGTATATACATTGTTTGTCACAAATCATGTAAATTTTGAGCCTTTTCATAATAAAGTAATATAAAGGATGAATTGATTTGAATGCAATGTAATAAAAAAACAAAGCATGTTATTTGAACAGCTTAACCAGAGACATTCAGTGGTTGTTGTCTCTCTTCACATCTTACAGCTTTTTTGCATTTATTTATGTTGGCAACTTCCGTTGAATGAAAGCAATGCGTTTTTAAAATGTCGTTAGCGTCGCCTCGGAAATAGTGAACCATCCACCAACTTTTGTTTCCATGATTACACAAACAAGCAGCATTTCAACAAATGTGACTTCATTTGAAACCATAAATTTACCCAAACAATAATATTTTTCAATTAATTTGACTTGAGTTAGAGTTACACACTTGTTTGAAGAGATTTTTCCTAGGTCCATCTGGTAGGAGATGGTGTGAAAATATAACATATATAAGTGATCATTTTTATTTTATAAATTATTTTTTAAGCATTTTTACAAAAAGAAACTAAAAAATAAAAGTAAATTCTTCATAAAGCTTATACACTAATTAATTTGTAAAAACAAATTCATAAAATTTCTCTGATATTTTTCCAACTTATACATACACTAATTTCAACTAATTGAAAATCCCTTTCTTTTTCTTATTTTTATCTCTGAAAAATTACTATAAAAAATTTTGTTCAAACATATTCTACATCCTTTTACAAATACATATATTGTTTATACAAAAATATTACTATTATAAGCTTAGTTGTTTCAGTGGAAAGTATCACTTTAAACTAAAAAATCAATTAAGTCTTTACCTAAAATAATGTCTCAGTAATGAATTGGAAAGTATTACTATTGTTCCAAATATGGTTTCAAGACATCTTTCTGATCCTAGTTAGAATTATACTTTCAAGATAACTTTACCATCTACGTTTTATTTATTTAAGTGCCTTCTCCTTTTACTTATAGACAATCTAATGAAAAATTTTCCTTGCAAAAAACACTCTACGCGTCAAGAGATATTGTTCGTACTCATTACGTTCTAGTCATCGTTCTTAAGTATATTCTTATTTTCTAGGGTCACTCTCTCAACAACGTTTTATAATTGTTGCCTATACTAATTGACCTAACATCACCAATGACAATTTAGTACTGTACGCACATTGTCTTTTTCTCTAATGGATACTTCAGAATTGTTTACCTCATTACCCTTTGCTTCTTATCCACACAACACTAAGGATAAAGTATAACACTGAGTACATAGCCTTGCACTCTCAAAACATAGTGACCATGAGGATGGAGGGGTCAACTTAAGTCCTCCATAACCATAGGTTAGTTCGTTTCCGAAAGAAATAACTCTGTATCGAAAAAAATAAAAAACATAATTCTAATAACTTTTTTATTATTAGTTAATCAACACAGTGTCTTTTTAGAAGTTGCTTTTAAGTTTTTCAAATTGATTATATATAAAATAAGCATAAGTGATTTTTTTTTCTATTTGTTTGTTATTTTGTAGAAAGATTGCTGTAATCCTTTTCTATCCTAGCTTATGTATTAAGTACGATATCACAAACCACATATACCGTTTCTTTTGATATGTAATTGATTATGATAATAAGGAAAACTTTAAGTCATTTCAATTTCAATTTCAGGAGTATCTTCCTTTTAACGAAGTCGATAAAATTTGTCACCTTCTAGTTCTGAGTGTAAAACTGCTTTTGCAGCTATTGAATTTTACTAAAACGCTTTTATGTTGGTTGAATGGATGGAACTTTGAAGTTGTACCTTCATTTAATCCTATCCTGTGTGATCATATCTGGCTTCAAACTTTGCCCCCAAAATGAAAAGCAAGCACCATAGTGGCAATCAACACACAAGCTTTCATCTATATATGAACTTTGACAAATTCTGACAACATTCGAGTTTTGGTGCTCCTGTTACTTTATTACAAGAATTGAGCAATTCCATCACTCCTCAGGAATGGGGCATGCACTACTTGTCTTTCACCTATTGACCCAAAACATAGGCCCCCAAAATTATTTCTTTTCATTTCCGTGCAATGATTAATTATTGGGTTTGATGATCTGCTAGCACCAAAATAAACAAGTGATAGATAGATGCATGTGCTTTGTTGTGGCACTTTTCTAACCTTGGCAATGATATGAGTTTTGGTTGTGGCTTTGGAGTTTTACTCCTTTCAGATTGTGGATAGTTATGCTCCACAATACCTGAAATGGACCCCCTTTATGCACCCTCTGCCACAAATATTTTATCAATATATAGTACTCAATTATTTCACTGTTAGTCCATCAGAAAGAAAATATGGTGTCTCGTCTTGCTTTTTAATTTTTGTTTCAGAGCTTGCTTCCCACCAAGTTCCCATTCGCACATTGTGCTAAGGATGCAAATTCAGGGGCCAGTGCCCTGTCCCTACACTGGACGAAGCTTTCGATTCAAAAGACACCACAGCAGAAATTAGAAAGTTATTCATCTGATAATATCAATAACTAGCAGGTGAGGGAATGGAAATATAAAATGTGATTTTTTTTTTTCATCTAACGAGTGATGTAGTACTATAAAAAAAAAGGAAGTAAAAGAAAATGAAAAAAAAAGGTTAGATTAGAAATTTAATATAAGTAGTGTCTGTGAATCGTTCACAGTTGTTAAAAGTGAAAGGTGAGGGCTGCTAGCTGCACGTATAAACACAATTGCGGATATCATGGTGGATGATTTTGATATTTTTTTTTTCCTGTTCAATGGAGACAACTACAATGGTAAAAGTTGTAAAGTAGGTTACGCGTAGTATAAAGAATTAAATTAATAGCTGATATGTACTAAAATTCATACTTAAAAGTGCTTTAAAGTCAACCAAATAAATAAGTTTCAATTTTAATTTTGTAATTTTTTTTTGTAAAATATGAAACTATGAATTTTTATTTTAATTCTAGTATAAAATTATTATTTTTAGTCATTAACACTCATTTTAAAATAGTTAAATGATATTTATTTAAAAAGCTGCATAGCAGAACAAATGTCACATATCATTAATAATTTCTTACTTTTGAAAGATAAATGTTTTTGTTGTTTTTTGTTATCATTGATAAAAAGAAAATTTCGTTGATTTCATAAAAAATAAATATACAGCAAAAGTGTTTAAATATAAGATGTACTTTCTTTTTATGTACAAAAATAATAAAAGAGAAGGTAAGAGGTAAGATATATAACTTGGAGATATTTAGTCTGGGTTTAGGATTGTGAAGATGGTGATACCGTGTATACGTTAACAGATAAATGACAAAAGAAAACATTAGAATAATGGTAAATCACTGTTGAGATTATGATGTGCCAGTAAGGTTGCCTCCCTTCTGTGCGACACAATAAAGAAAAGGAAGGAGCATTAAAAGAACAAGAAAGTGGTAAAATGGTACACCTAAGTGCTGTAGGGTAATCCGATATAATTAAATAATATCCCAGTTCAGTCAAATGATTATAAATGGATCAACTACAGATAGTTGTGAATGTAATCATTATAATTCCAATGTATCAAGGTGCACGAAGCAAAATTGTAGATTTGAGCACGAAGAAGACCAAGTCCTACTTAGGATATGCTCAGCTGAACCAAATTAAGGATATTGCATCAAAATTAAATGAGAACTCGAAAGTGAAATTAGATAAGAAGAAAATCCTGACAAGGTGACCAGTTAATTAATGAAACGCCACGATTGTGCACTGCTTGTGTAAACTCCACTGCAGACACATTTGCTGATCTCCTTAATTCTATAGTTCGACGAGTTTCATACCAAGGTTAGAGATTATTGTGCACACATTGGAACCTTTTCAGATTAGGCAAGCATATAATCAAAGGTATTCCACAAGTTTCGTTACCCGAAAGAGGAATAACCGTACAGGTACGGAACGAAACAAGACTTTATAACTTCCATATAAAACTCTCTATCCACTATTTGAACTCGATCGAATTCATGTACCATCTCAAGTTCTCACTCAATCACTATGAGTGGGTGGCATGTGGCATGCATGTGAGCATAGAAACAAGAATGTGCACTAAATTCGATGTAGTGCTAGGGAATCAAATTTACTTTTCCTACATTATTACACTCCTAGCACGAGCCAGTGGTAAATAACAGCCAGTCATCTCCCTGAGTTTTGGTAAAGAAGAAACAGTTAAAAGAAGGTATAAGACACACTCTCTTGATGTCCCACAGGCTAAAAATATTCCAACATAAAGTGGGGTGTTTTAGTGCAAATTTTGCTGATGCCGATGCACCATAAAGCAAAGCTAGTTCTAATATCTTACTCTCATGCTGGTTTCAAACCAGTTCAATTTCTGAACTTGTTCTTCGAAACAATTTGATTTGATTCAGAACCGGTTCTTTAAAGAGGTTTGCATATTTAAATAGGTTTCTGTTCATATTTTTAAAAACCAGATTTGGCACACTCCCTTGGTTAAGTTCGGTACAAACAACCTCAACTGACCCGCATGTGAAATGCATTGAGTCTATGACCAAAACTGCCAATGACTTGGTTCTTTGTGAATACTGTAATTTGTTTCCTTAGAATTGCTCATAAACGCTGACAATACAGGGAGCTTTACTCAACGAACAAAACCTTTATAATGCATTAACACAAACCACACTTAAAATTAAGATTGCTTTATAAGATGGGTTGAAGTAAACCAGATAGTTTCATACATATCTTTAGCTAACAGCATTAATCAACCACGTCATACAAATACTAGTATTCGTACATATATGTATAGCAAATTCAATCGCAGCCAATGCAAGTTCAGGGCAATTCTAAACTTCTCAGTACCTCAAGTCAAGTGTACAACTAAGAACGAGCTATATCAATTTCACCAGAATTTTTGGTTAAAAAGATACATTTACAAGCTACATAACTGAAAATCTTACTACTTTTTTCTCCGTAATCTAAAAGCATATCAACCTCTTGGTATAATGATCATGTTGGCGTCGGTCCTCTGTAAGGGCTACGAGTATCTGAGGTGAAGAAAAGCACAACTGATACTCCAATTATCCAAATGAAGATACACAGAAACAACATGCGGTTTTTCATGGAAATCAAATGAGCAAACTGATCTCTCTCCTCTGGCAGGGTATAGGTTTGGAGATCGCTTACGATATATTCAATTATTCTATCCATGAGCTCTATTCTACGTTGGGGAGCAGCGTTAACCGAATTGAGGACCTCAGTTTTAACATTTCTGAGAAAATTCACAGTAATCTCAGCCTCAACAGAATTAAACTTAGAACTATCTATTTCATCTGCACCAATACAATTAGTGGAGCTAATAGCTCCCGTCGTGTCAGTCGGTTTTTTAGGAGTTAAATCAGATGGAAGCAAAGTCACCGAGGATGGTTCTTCCAATAAGAAGGTCTGAAACATATTAGAAACATTTAAATGAGATGAAGCCTCCACCATCCATACAAAAGTGCCTAATAAATCCATATTCCAGTAGATTTTTGCAATTACAACCAGAATTGCATTGAAAATTAGGATAATATATATATCAGCGACAAATAAACGCAAACGATGAACACAATTTCGAAGCTGCACTTTAGGTAACGTTATATTATCTTTCCTCACACAACTCGTATGGCATGAATGCGACAAAGAAAACATCACAAGAAGCATTGGAAGAAACAAAACAGTGAGATTTGAACTTACCGTGAGATCTTCGTTGCGATTTGCATCTGAGATCTCGGAGAACAGTGATAAATCCACGGAATCTTCAGAAACCGATGCAAATGCCGCATTCAAGCTTTTATCGATGATCTGAAGACAGAGAATGAAAAGAGCAGCGAGAAATTGAATCTAAGAATGGAAACAGAAAAGAAAGAGGAAAGAAGTGAGAAGTTAGGGTTCTATGAATCGTGTGCCTTGTTAGACTTCTTGGACGGAAAATCCTTAGTTCTGGCATGGTGATTCTCTGCGGAGCGCGCGAAAACTTTGTGTGGTGTTTGATGCCCTTTCATTGGCGGGAGTTTAACGGTGTTACATGAAATTTCATTTTTTAACTTTATAAAGGTGCAGAATTCGAAACTCTGCACATAACAAATTCTTGTATTTTTCATTTTTATATTTTATTAATAATTATTTTTTTCATGCTTTATTTTGATTTAACAAGCGAATATTAGTAGCTTTAACTGTTTTAGGAAATTTAATCCCAACAAATATTTGTCGTGATTAAATAATAAAAGTTTAATTTGATAGATTTGAATGGATTAAATTTATATTTATCACAATTCTTTAATTTTAAAAAAGAATGTCTCTAAGTTGCAGTATGAATTAGTAATAATTGAACACATACAAATTTCTTAAAAAACGATATTTAAACTTTTCATTTGACTACATATGAGATTTGGTACAGTTGTCAAAGACTTAATATCCTTTTTATACTGTTTATGGGAGTTTCAAGAATTTTCTTTACTTTAATTTAAAAGTCCACAATTTTACTTCTACTAAACTCTGCTTTATAAGTTCTTTTTGGAGAGTTTGAATCTTTTCCTTTTTTGTCTTTGTAGTCATTCTTCCTTGAATGTATGTTTTTTTTTTCTTTATACAAGATCACATCAAAAAACTATCACACTAGTATGTTCCAACAAATTTGAATAAATGCTCAATAAGAAGAAATATAGTTCGAATGGCTATATTCAAAATCACATATGAATATCACCAACAGATATGCATTTCATTGTATTTGCTTTGATAAACTAGAAAGGTAAGTAGATAAAGATCTATTTCACGAACGATAACTCCTTAGTTGTTAACCATCGAGTATTTTCTAATTCAATATTATCATAATCACATTATTTTCCAGACATGATATCTAAGTTAAATTTTAGCTGAGAAATTTCTAATAACAAAATTGGAAGTTAATGAACATAATCCCAAGTAAACGTCAAATGAAATGATTACTAGAGTTTATTTTACGGAGATAAAGAAGTTTATTGAGAGTGACTTTGTATATTCATATAAGTGAGAAGATGTAGTAAAAAATTTTTGTTATAGCTGAATTTGGTTATAATTAGATCTTCTAAAAATTTATTTTTATAAAAATTGAACGTAAATTAGATTAAAATAACTCATAAAAATGATTTTATTCACTATTCTCTTATAAAGTATCTAGTTTATCAAATAATTATATTTAAATTTTAAGAAAATAATTTTATAAAAAGATTTCAAACATATAAAATGAATATCTCATTAGACCATCCACTATCATATAAAATACTTTTCAACCTCTTGTCAAAAAGGTTTCGAAGCTTATTCAACTTCTTTCTAAAGTTGTCATATTATTTCAAAATTATCTAATTATCTATGTAAATTATGAATTTTACTTATTATTTAATTAATTACTCTTTATTTCATCAAAATTTAACACAAGATCATTAAATATTTGTAAAATCATCTTTATCTTCCCACAATAAACATCTCTAGTTTATTATTAAAAAAAATAAATGATGTCATTTAATTGGTAATAGAAGATATGTATTCCAATCTTGTTTATCAACCCAAAGTCAAGATTATGCCTAGTGAGGAATATGGAAACATAATGGCTGAATCCGCGGCTAAATCTAATGCTTTTATGCCAACCAATCAAAATTAATATCTTACCACAAGAGACTGTGTATTTTGTATAGTTCTATTGTGGAAAAAAATGGCTACTTAGGGATCATCTTCCTCCTCTTCCTCCACCACCTTCTGCAAGTGGAGCACCATTTTGCATAACATTTTTTAATGCAAGTTTTAGTTTCTATGTTTATAAAATTCACAATTTAATTTTTAATATTTTTCTCTAATTTTAGTTCCTTATTTTTATTCTTTTTTGTTAGAGATAGTTTTGGTCTTTGAATTTCCTTTTACTCAATTTTGATTCTTATTTTTAATTTGTAACTTTACTCAACTTTTATTTTTAAAAACATATTAAATCATTGTCAAATTCATTTAATAATTTACTTAAATTAGTAGTTTTTTAGAAGATGTTGAATTTCATTAATTCAGTCGATTATTTATATTAAATAAGTGAAGTATAACATTTTTTTGTATAATCTTAAAAAAATATTATATAATATTTCACCCTATAGTCACCTGTAACTAAATGTTGATTACAGTTTTTTTTTATTGCCAGTGTCGACGATATCCAAAAAAAATTTCACATGCATCATTTCTAATGTTATTAAGATGATATTATATCATTCAACGGTTTTTTCCTTTAAAGCATTTATTATTCCTGCAGAATTTACCGTGGTTGTCAAAGTTGAATCGAATTAGTTTTCTGCAGTGTTTAATTGTGGTGTAAAATGGTTGGTACACAGAACTTAAACCAGTAAAGTGGATTCAAAAACTGGTTAAATTGATAAAAAACGATAAAAATTTATAAATTATTTCTTTATAAAATTAATCTACCTAAAAGTTTAATAATTTTGTATTCTTCTTATAAATAATAAATATTGATGAATAGTATACAAGTTCAATTTAAATATGATCTACAAATTTTATTTAAACTTTTATATTATTTTTTAAATGTTAAGAATCTATTTTAATTTAATTTTTAGCATCAGAAAATTGTAACATTATATATTTTTAATTTTTCAAATAATTTTATTATTAATTGTCAACTATTACTAAATCATTAATGTTGAATCGGTATGTTTAATTTTAAAAACATTGAAATTCCAAAGTCTGTATTCTATGAAATGTTAATTCCAATGGATTTCTCAATAAATACAAATGACTTGAGTGCCAGTATGTCGCCTTCTAATACATTCTTATTTGCATTTGCAAAAAAATCTTTGAATATTACTCGCTCTATATACATAACAGTGGTTTAAGTTTCTTTTACTCAAATCAAAGAAGATATTTATTTTGAAAGATACAAATTTAACTAAGTTACTCATTATACTATTTTATGTTTTCTTTCTTTAAGTTTTATAAGGGCATTAAATAATGTTATTTTGAAATTAGAAAAAAAGAAGAAATAAGAATGTAATTGAAAAAAATAATGTTATTTTGAAATTAAAAAATAACATACAAAAATAAATAAAATTTCCTTAAAAGATCACTATTTATAAGGACTAGAGAGAGTTTAAAATAACAAATGATCTTCAATAAATGAGGAATCAAATTCATACAATTTTATTATTTCTAGCAAATTTTAACCAATAGTTAAAAAAATGTATTAGAAACATAATCAAGGAGTTATATGCTTGATAAAAGTTGTCATAACCTAGAAGACATGTGCCATTAAATCACTCTTGACAATTGATGTATGGTTATTTGACAAAAAGTTCATAAATTTTATTTCTCCCTTTTTACCGGCACTTGATGCTACTGTATGTTTTTATTTAATATTATTCGTTAAACTGAGGTACAGGCTGAAGTATTGAATTTTCTTTTATTTGCGTAAAAGTTTTATAACTTAATCAATCTACTTTATAAGAATTTTCAATTCAAAGATAACTTGATCAGTTGCAAATTTTAGAAAAAAGAGGTATTAAATAACGTAGGTGTAAAAGTTTCACGTGTTTTGAGATGAAAATATTTAAAATAAATTTATATAAACAAATAGTTAAAATTGAAAACTAGTTAATCATGGCTTCTAAAAAAATGCCGTGTGCAATTTCCTGACATTATCCGCTTAAAGAAAAATTAATGGCGTATAATTGGTTCTTATTTCTCAAGACACTAATATTTTAACATTACAAATAAATGTGTACTTTATATGAATGAAATGTATAATATATAGATTCTTTTAAATATATAAAATATATTTTAATCAAATATTTTAAAAATAATAATATTTTTACACCTATAAATTATATTTTAGATTTAATAAGATAAATAATTTATATCCTGATATATAAACTTCTAACATAAATGGGAAAATGCATATGACTCTAATAAATTTAGGATACTGTGAGATTATTTTAGTATTTGAGATTCTGAGTTAGTTGAATCCACATGATGGAAATGTAAGATGAAATTTATACTTTTATACATGTTTCCTTGCTCATCAATGTATTACTAGATCATCCCTTTAGCTTGTAGTTAAGATAATCCTTAAAAATCTTGAAAATGATTAGAACTAAAATGGATAAAAGATTGAAGAATAATTTTGGCAAATATTTTTCTTTTGACTAGATCATTTTTTATTAGAATTATGAGGCATTTTATGTCAATTAAATAAAATTAATTATGACATCGATTAGAAATTAGGGCAATTTATGATATATAAATAGAAATAAACTTATCGATTAGAAATTAGGGAAATTCATAATATATAAATAGAATTAAACTTTACAGACTAACTTAAAAAATAATAATTAAACTAAAAATTACTTAATAACAAGAATTCTGTCCAAAATCGGCAATCATATATATGTGAAAGCTATAAGACATTGGAAAGTTCAAGCACTGTCATTGAAGTCATTCTGATACAAACTTTACCATCCCATCATTCTTTTGGCTCCTTGAAACACTCCTCGCTCAGCACTATCAAACTTGATGTTACACAAATGTTGACTGCATTGTTAACATGTTCTTATGTTTTCATGGTTCATCAGGTGGTAATTTAATTACACCATATGTTTGCATAACGTTCTTTAAGCAACTATTTTCCATCCAAAACTAAACCTCATTACCACACGGATTAATTGTTCGTAAAAATCGCCAGTCAACTAGTCACAGTACCTGGAACAATAAACAATATAGCAATTTGTCTCCCATTATTTAATCACGAAGCGAAAATTTTGCCTTTAATGATTGACTAATTGAACATAAGATCCAAGAAATTGCATTACTTAGCGATCATATCAATAATTTCATTTTTGGTGGCCTTGCCAAGTGGTAGAATGGCAGCGAATCATGAATTTAGTGGCAACCCCACTCATTTTCATTGCCATCTATAGTGCTTCCTCTCAGACTAATCTACTTCTTTCCAACAGTAGTGTCACAACAATCGCCTCCAGCTATAAATTCCCACATTTTGCAGCAAAATCGTCGTAGCCTTCAAACATTTAGCATATAATTTGGTACTAACTGGTATACATGTCAAGAAAATCTTATGTATATAGCTTTCCATGTTCTAAATTTAGTTTAATTAGTCTTGTTAATTAGTCCGTGATTCAGGATCAGTAATTATACTAAGCTCTGATAACTCACGGTTAACTAGGTTAATTTTTTTCTCCAAACTTTACTTCAAGTTTCAATAAGTAACAACAATTTAATTAAATTTAGATTTTGGTCATAGTTAAGTGTCAAGAAGATGAGTTTTCTTCTTGTGCATGAAAACTTTGCAAGAACTTATTGTGTATGGATGGGAATACCCTCACGATATTATGTGTCATTGATGATAAATAAAATAAAATATAGCTAACATAGCTTGCATAACATCATTATTAATTAACTTTGATGGCTGTTTATTTATTCCTTTTACACAGGTTTTTGGCAAATTGTGAAGCATGAGGAGCTTATCACTTGCACTCTTGTTTGGCTTCATTATGATGGTGAGGATGCTGCATGGTGGTGCAGTGAAGGAGCATGAGCAAAGAGCAAAGGTAAAACGATATCTACTGAGTGAAACTTCTCTTGGTCGAGAGGGCGTGAATGACCACCCCATGAAGGGTTCTGCAAGTGCAAACACCAACACTGCTGCTTCTGTCAATAGTAACAAAACCAATAATAACGATGACACAAATGAAAGTTATCAGAACCGTGGCAATGGTTCGGGACCAGTCCTTAACAGTCACCACTATTTCCATATTCGCACTCCACCCATTCACGGCTAGTTCTAGTAAGTGGTTGATGAACGTATGTGCATGGTGGTGATGTGTTGCATGTTCTATAATGAACACACCAGTTAAATAAAGTGCAACTAGCTTGTGTTTATGTGTGTAAGTGTGTGCATGTCAAAAAAAAAAAACCCTCTCTCTTTACGTGCTTCTTATCATGAATTATTAGTATGCGTCCCTGGTTACTAGGGCAACTGCATGTATGTGTGATTTTCTGTTTTTGGATGATTTTCTAGGTAAAGAAGACTAGGGGGAAACAAGCTAGGGTAGTTCTTTAGTTTCATCTTTTAATTTCTTCATTTGTTGTTGGGTTGGTTTGGAAATTCTGAACAAAGTAACCTAAACACCTAGCATCTGGTTCTCAACTCAAGAACCAAGAAACTTAAAAAAATATTAAGTGATTAAGAACTACCATCTAATCATGTCTAAGTTAATTTCTACATTACATATATTTAAGTTTTTCAAAATTTAAAAAACTTAATATCATTTAATTACATATATTTGTAAAAAAATAATCTGGACATAATCTCTTATGTCTCCACGTCTGTCTAGTGAACTAAAACTCGAGGCAAACAAATATAATAAAATTGAGTTAGTTTAAACATTGAAGTTTAAGTCAAAATGGTTGTAATTTTGTCGGATTAGGTATTTGAGCGTTGTATTCTCAAACCCTACAAATCTTTACTTCATCTAATCACTTCATTTTTATCCCCTTTCCATTCAATTTTGACTTGATTTATTGTCAATAAAATTATTCTTTTGGCAAATAACCTAATTAAGCTTTACCAGTCCAGACTTAATATTTTTTTATTAAATTCAATGTGATCAAAACTCCTGGAATTCAACATGATCACGTATGTATATCATATATGGTATAAATATTTCTTATATTTTTTTTTCACGTTTTATGTTGTTCTTGGATATATATGTCCGTTAAGTCAATGAAAAAAAAATAGTAATGGAATAATGAGATGACATTGTTATTATTATTATTATTATTATTATTATTGTATGATCTATAGTATGAACTGAACAGTCATAAATAACTTTGTACACTCTAGAAATCTGGTGGATTTTGACCAATATACTTTGTCTAAGATTCGAACATCCTTAAAATAATTTAATTAATTAATTAATTTTTTACTGATAAAAAATAATAAAAATAATATTATTATTGTTATTATTATTGGTAGGAGACGGCTACATATTCTAAGACCTACGATCAGGCATACATAATGTGTACGCAAAATCAATTATTGAGACTTAATTTTGTAGGAGGAATATTTGTTTTAAATTCTATAATTGTTAACCTTATAATGTGAAGTAAATTAAACACCCAATTGTTCATCTTCTATCTTGTGAGTATTAAGATTCAGATTCTTGAATTTTGTTGTAGGACGGGTTTAAAATCATAAAATTTTATTTCATCGAGAAAAAAGAATTACTTGAATTAAGAAAATACTTGAGGTTCAAATTCTCTTAAAAACTAAAAAATCCTTTCAAAAAACCATATTGCACTTTTATCTCTTGAAATTTCAAACAAAATTACGGTATGCAATTAATAATTGGATTTGTAACTTTCCAATTAATTTAATTATTAATAATTTTATCAATTCTTGTAAATACATATCATCAGTAATCTAAATTTTCCTCAATTAAGTTTTACAGAAGTTACTTAAATGCGAATACAAATGTAAGATGGTTAATCGATAAGATCTATTTTTTTCACCAAAAAATAAATAAATATAAAATTGACATTTAAGAGATACTTAGTAAAGGTGTATTCTTCCATGAAGATATGAGACTATGTATTGTGTTTGAAAAATAATTGCACTAAAAAAATAAAATCATCACGTTATATATAGGTACTACTAGTATTTTGAATTTACAAAAAAAAATAAGAAAAAAGGAAATTTTGAATTCTCTTCCTATTTTTGTAGTGATAAAGAACATTCAAATATTCATAATGTAATAAAATAAAAAAAATAAAAAGTCAAGGTATCTTTTGTCTTTTCATAAAAAACATCTTTGTTCTACCGTCTAGTATTTCAACCAACAGGATTGTCCTACACCATATATAAAGCAATGATCTAAAACTACTTGAAACTATTACTAAAGTTTAAATTTTACTCGCAAATGTAAGAATGATTTATTCATGCAAATAAAGAAAGATTTCATGATATGGGTTAAAATTTTAAATGATTAAAAGTTTAAGATTTTCATTAAGTATAAATAAGTAATAACATATAAAAGAGACATTCATATATATATATATATATTACTTTTAAAGTTTTAAATTAAAAGTGATTTGACTTACAATTTTTTAACCAAAATATAAAAGTAACACATTGTTTTATAGATCTAGTGATAAATTAAGCATGTTGGATACGAAACCTGACTAAAATTGATTATTACAAAAATATTTATTTTGAATAGTTGAAAAACCCTATAGAACTGAATCCAAAATTTTGATTACTTTTATGTTTCACAAATTTGACGATATACTTGTATTGTGTTCCTCCGCTAACAAACAAGAACTGAGCATTTGAGAAAGAGCATTAACAACAGTTCTTATATGTAATATACTCTTACTTACAGTACTCACAACTGAGCCAAAATGTCATTCATAATAACAAACAAATCTTCATGATAAGCCAGAACCGAATATACCTTCTATGTATGCTTTCAATACATATATATATATTTGAGATAGATCAAATGATAATGATATATTATTTTATTGAATAGTACACCATTAATATTTTTTTATTGAACTATATATTTTCTAAAATTCATCTTTAGATTAAAAATTTATATTTACAAAAATATTAATCTGAAATTATTTAATATATTATTTATATAAATCAAAAGTAACATAATATTTTCTTAAAATATAATTTTAGTTAACATGGATAGTTGTAAAAGGAACTATAATTTAATAGTTGGCTAAAAAATATTTTTATATAAAATTTTTAATTTCATAATATTTAATCAAAATTATATTGGTATAATCTGACTATAAATAATCAGATTAAATAAAAAAAAAAGATAAAGTGGGTAAAAGATAGAATAACTTTTAGGTTGTTTGAATTTACAAACAAATTAAGAAAAAGGAATTTTGAATTCTCTTCCTATTTTTTTAGTGATAAAGAAAATATTAGTATATTATATGACATTCAAATCTTCATAATGTAATAAAATAAAAAATAAAAAGTCAAGGTATCTTGTCTTTTCATAAAAAGCATCTTTGTTCTACCATCTTTCCCGATAGAAGGTTTTCATAGGTAAGACATATAATATCTCTTAACTTTTTTTTTTAGCATCACTGAAACCAAAGAGAGGAGAAATTCAAATTTTTGTTTTCTTTCCGTCCCTACCTTTTCTTTTTTTCTTATTAACTAGTGTTTTATGAATACATTTCAAGAAACTAAAAGATTGTTTTATTGAAAATAATGTGAAAGCCCCTCAAAAAAATATACAAAAACAATTTTCTATCTATGCATTCTAATAAAAACATCTCCCCTTTTAATTTTTTAAAGGTTATCTTCTTTTCTTTTTAGCTTTTCAACTAAGTGTGAGGGAAAAGTACTCGATAGTAGTTTGAGTCCATTAAGTGTAGTCATGTGATGCAAGTAAAAAAAAAAAAAGAAATTTATGTAGTTTGATTTATGTGACTTTCATCTACAACGATCTCAAACGTTATAAACATTCACTAAATTCAAGTAACGTGTCAATTTAGTATTAAATAATCTGTCGGATTACATTTTGGGGTTGTGTTATTCATGTAGAATAATTTATATTCAATCAATTATGAAATAAAATACAATCTTATTTTGAAAAAAATTATAAATCGGATGTTCCATCCGGTTCAATATTTTCTTTTTAAAAAAAATAAAAGTCCTTTTGGTTATTTACAGAAATAATTTTAATATTTTAAAAATTTATAAAGATGCAAGATGAGAGTATAGGGTGCAGAAAGAATTCGTCCACAATATATCTATTTATTTAAAATTATAGTTAAATCTAAAGCCCAAGGCTAAATTGCCGATAAAAACAAAAAGCGCAAGTCTAAAGTGTGTTGCTAAAGAACTGCTGATCGCCATGAAGTTTTTCTTTTAAAAGGACTGTAGCAAATTTTCAATATATCTATTCCAAGTTGCATTAAGTATACCTACAACTTTCTTCCTCCATTTTTCATTTAAAATCTTCTTTTTATTTTATCAAAATTCTTTGACTCAATTCAATGGTTTTAAGATTATTAACTTCATCCTTACTTTTCTTTATCAACATATCGCTCACATATAACAACAAAATTAATAAAGAAACTGTCTAACGTCCTCTTAAAATAAAACACAAATATCAAGTTGATTGTATATTAACCATTGGGTCATAAAAGAATCAAAACTTGTATACATATCAGGCCTATTCCAAATCAGACTAGGATTTTTTCGACAAATAAGCATAATTTCTCTCCAAATTCAAAAAATCCCCTACTTAGCGTAATTTCCTCCTCACAGTTTTCATATAAGAAAAAATAATATTCAGATAAAGTTATTTAGACTTCATATCCAAAAAAAAAAATAGTTATATAATTATATAACTACTATCATAAAAACAAAATATTTTAAATTACTATTTGGGTCAAATCCGAAGTTGCCTTTTGTATTTTTTTTTTTTCCACTAACAACTTGTCTCCTATTTTAGGTTAGGCTAGTTCATTATAGATACCTTAGTTGCAATTATGTGAGGCTATATATATAGTACATGTCGTGACATTACAATTGAGATAAAAATAATGAATGCCAACAACAATGAAGTTTGGGACACAAGGAATTATGAGAAAAATGATGTCATAGAAGAATTATTGTATATATATTTTAAACGCTTTCTATTTCGTTTTAAGACGAGAATAAATTTGTATTTAATCACTACTCTAACTTAGGGTCCTTTTGAAGGGTAGTTAATTATATTTATGAATCTAAACAATGCTTAAGTATTCCTAGTAACAATATGTCTCAAAAGATATTATCTTTTCATCAATACTTTGTAAATTATTTAGTTTGCTAAATGACTTAATTTGGACTGATTTTTTAACAAAATTTACCCTAAATTTTTTAAATGGAATTCAATTTCTAGATAAAATCAATAGTATGAATATAAAGCATTATAAATTTTAGGTGTTACACCTTGATTACATTATTAGTTTTGTTGACTAGCCACATTTCTCTTTTCCTTACATTTTTACCTTTTAAAAATATAAAATAACTTGCTCGTGTTGTCATTATTATTATGCTTTCTTTTTAATTGGCCTTAACTAAGTACTCCGATATCCTTAACCCACTAATACTATGGTTATACAAAAATATTTTTTGTAATTAACATTCTCGCAGCCTTTATTAAATTCAGTATTCGTTATCCATTTAATATAGAGAAGCTTACTGTTATTAAATAGCTATCTAGACAACATTACCCCCACAAAACTATAGATTATGAAGCTTCAGCTAGAATCAGTTTGTCCAAACTTTTAAAGTGATCCATAACCACTTATCAAGTTATACATTATCTCTGACAATGACAAGCCTTTATTTGTCACCTTTTTCGAACGATTGCAGGTAATTGGAAGTGGACACTAACCCAATGCATACAGTTTATAAACATCACTAATGATTAGATAGTTTATAACCTTTAACAAAACCGGTTAATGTTGAAAAAGATAATTCAGTTCAATCATAACTCATAAGCCTAATTACATTCGGAAGCTTCATTATACATGAAAACTCTGACATAACTTCTGATCAAATATTTGAATTCATTCAATCACCATGCTGACTGAGGATTATCCACGAACTCATACTACAACCTTGCTCGTCCACGAAATTTACACCGAGATTAGATCAAGCATTTGCAATAACAGCATTATGTAAATCTAGACAAGGGATCTGGCGAAATGGCAATCAAAAATTACTTTCTGATTTCTTTCCCTTTTTTCCTTTTGGTTTTGATGGATAAATTTCTAACAAGTGTTACAAGTTGGAGCATACGTAGGAGCAGTATGAATGGTATATTCTAGCAACGTGCCAATGGAGTATTTTTGTGGTATTGGCACAGTTGGCAGAACACCCGTGTAAGAGAAGCGTACATGTTTATAAGAGTGTCAGTGATCGAGTGCACTTCGAACTGTGAGTGGCGAATTTAGAACTGCGCCTCTGGATATAAGGTCGTGGTTTAAGAATAAAACAATAACAGTTATATCGTCGTGAAAATGGCGACGAACCTTCTTGTCAATCTTATAAAGGTCTGAATATCGCATTTCACGTTTTCTTGCCGCTTCTTGTAGGGCAGCCTTGATAAGTTTCTTGGCACTACCCTGCATTCATTCACACGATTTATAAGCACTGTTAGAGAATGAAATGACAGTTTAAAATACAAAATCAACAACCAGCGGCTAATAAAATTATCCCTCAATTTCCGCTTTCTGAAAAATAAATTGCAAATCCATATCACAAAATTGCATTACCCTTCAGTACTGGCAAAACAGGTCTCGAGTTTCGCAACTCGTAGACAAAACTAAAAGCTACAAGAATAGTTTGAACATGTCAATCAATTATTTTATTGGTACTCCTCCAGATTATCAACAATCCATCCACTATTTTTCTGGATCTAACATCTTTTCATCAATCCTTTTAATGATCAAATGTAACAACTTTTTTTTTCATAGTTAACAGATCTTCTCATAAATTTCTACTTTATTTTAATTTTCTTTTTCCAAATCTGTGAGAGCATGTATCAAGGGCAATCTCAAGATTATTAATTACAAAATGGCCAATCCTATCCTAATATGGTTTATTTCATACTCAAAATGGCATCACCAGGAATCAATTGCTTAACAACTTGGTTAAGGCCCCAAACTGCTAACATTTCTGTCAACCAACATTGGTTTATAATTTGATTGTTTTAACCACAAGTATAATTATTCTTTTGGGTCCCACAACAGCGAAGGAAAAAAATAAGCAAAGAGGATAAAGAAAGAGAAAAAAAAATTTAAAACTAGAGAATAATTAGTTTTTAGAATATATTTTCGTGGACTAATTGAATATTCTCCAATAAAAAAGGTTGTAATGGTTCAAAATGGATTAATGGACTTTATTATCCATATTATAATCCAATTAAAACTTATTTGATTGGCACCCTTAGTGACCACACATCACAAAGCTCAAAGAATAGCAAAGGAGTACCGATTAAGTAAATAATTGTATTTGATTAAAATAACAAAAGATACAAGGACAGTGTATATATGCTCTATTTCCATAGATTATTCTTAACAAGCGAATTATGTGTTTAACCAAGTTCAGAACAAATACAACCCTGCATTCAATACCATGAACCGAGCGATGTCCAGTACACAACTACGTACTACCATGAAAATCACAAGGTAAAAAAAAAGAATCTCTTACCGCACGTGGACTGCTGTGAACAATATCCACTGCTTGATCATTACTCAGGTGCTCCCATAAACCATCTGATGCAAATATTAGGAAGGAATCACTTGGTTGGATTTGATGAGAAATAATAGTTGGATTAGCAGACAAGAAAGGCATGTTCATTGGTTCGGGGAGTCTGAATTTCGCATTAATGGGTTCCCGGTTAAACTGCGCGTGTTTCATATATACGTCACCTATAGATCTAGAAACCTGCACCAAATATCATGGAAGTAGTATTGCCATTAATACGAGTGGAAAGTAACACGGAAAAATAAGACAATGGTTGCAAGAGTTATTTGGAAAAACATGAACCATTAATATCATAAAATTGAATAAGGGAATGCAGTAGAATATTGAATAAGAAAGCGTATCTACAGTTTGTGAATACTGCATTCCTTTTTCTCATACTCATGATAACAATGCAAAAGGTTTCTTTTCACAGAAAACTAAGTTAACCAACAAAAAAACTTGATAGATACTATCTCCATTATTTTTTAAATGTCCTTTAAGGTTATATACAATACCTAAGAAATGCAATATATTTTCTCGTTTTTGATAAAATGGTAATGAAGTACAGAAGTTTTCATCTTTTATTTCATGATGAATGAGTAAATTAGTTTAAAAGCAGGTGGCAAGGATATAATTGACCAAAAAATAATTTGCTTTAAATTGAACTTTGAAAATAAAAAATAAATAACAAACGTCTTTCAAAAGCTTTACCCTCAAAAGAAAGTGAGGGAGTATACACAAAACAACAGCAAGTTGAGTAAAGGCGGAATTTCTTGAATTAAAAGACTATTGTAAAGTACCAATTCTTTTACATTAGTAAATAATCAACTTAAAACACTCCTTCTCAGTCCCTCCACCATCTCTCATCTTACTTTTTCATATATAATAATAATAGTGATAATAAAAATAATAATAATTTATTTTAATGAAAAAAATTGTCTCATACATTTCTTTAATCTTTTGGAAGTAGGAAAATATGATGAAGGATAACCAACCCCATCATGCAAAACATAGGAGACAACATTGTTTCCATAAAAAACTTCCGCCCAATTAGTCAAACTTCCTTCCCTTTTCTGAAACACATACTTTCTTATTCCTCGGTGCTCATACACAATCTTTCCTTATTCTCAGCCTGCCCACAAATTTTATTTTTTTGGGTTCCCTTGCAATCTTTTCCCCAAAAGACCTGAAAGAATGATTAGAAAATAAACTAGACCTAACAATGCTACACTTGTATATGTCAAGGTTATCAAATCCATATTCAAATAATGAATCGCCAAGCTACTTTTTCGGACCATTCCTCGTAATTTCGAATAATAAGACTTAGGTACAATAAAAAGAATACTTTAAATATATCATATAGATGATGTACCAAGATTATCAAATTGAGATTCGAATCACTAATCGCCCAGCTATTTTTTGATCGCGAATCACAATTTGGAACTGTAAGATTCAGGTATAAAAAATTACTTTAAAGTAAACAATTTAAACTCTATTAGTGTTTAAATTAAAAAAAAATAAACTAGAAATAGATAAATAACATAAGCAAAAATCATACAAAAAAATCTATTATTAATACCTAAGTTTGAGAAGTCTTATTTTAGAAAAAATGGAAACGAAACGATTAAATAGAGTACATACATTCAATGAGTTACTGATGAATAGTGGTGGAATAATCTAATCATAGTAATCAATAGCAGATAGCGGTACGGAGTGGCCCCCTCTAAAACCTCTATAGCAGGATGGCTGCTATTTTTATCCTTAAGTAGATTTATATTGCATTGTGTACTTAATATATGCATAAAAATAAAGAAAAAACGCCTAAAATTAAAATCATATTCTGAAAACTTTCATGACCAAGTGGTCCAAAGCAAAAGCTGCAAAACACAATATCACCATGTCCAAAATAGGAAAACAGAAAGAAAAGGTTAGGTTGGTAGTGTCACTGGAAACCTCATTGGAAACGCTGCTGGAAATAGAGAGGCAGAACGCAAGAAGACGAGAGGGGAGTTGAGAGGCAGAATGTGAGAGGGAAGGACTGATTTGCAAAAGAGGGGAGCGAAAATTGCGGGTAGTTATAGGTTAAAACAGAAAGTTACTCTTCAAGTCCCTTTGGTTAAAACCCAAATCAAATCCATGAACCTGTGTGAAACTGCATGATCTGTCGCAATTATGGCCGCGCACCGCAGCTTAACAGCCTCAACCCCAAGGACGACACGATACAACCTTCTGGTCCAAGGGGTGCCACTCCACTTTGCACCAGCGCAATAGCAGGGCAAACGAACGGTATTGACTACTATGAATCAAATAGGGTAAGTTTAAAAATATTCTGTCAAATTCCTTCTTACTTAAGCTCACGTGACTTATTAATTTTTTTCATAGTGAACTGATGAAAAAGTAAAAAAAAAAAAAAAAAAAAAAAAAAAAAAAA
>Ga0209700_102904_pt1 | contig 33796 bp, 19 predicted proteins | sample SiratroredBW_FD_187528 | JGI IMG/M metagenome (GOLD analysis project Ga0209700, IMG submission 187528) | Root nodule microbial communities of legume samples collected from California, USA - Siratro red BW (SPAdes) (version 2) | ecosystem: Host-associated > Plants > Roots > Nodule | place: USA...
TTGTTTTACATCTAATATTTTATTAATTGCTAGATGTTACAGACAAAGAAAACTACATGTTTTTGTCTGAATGAGACTTAAGTATTCTAATATTTTAAGGGAACCCTATATTTTGAGTCTTGTGTTTGAAAAAATATTTAAAAGAGAAACTTTTATTGAAGTAGTCATTATATACATTCACAATGTCTTGTTTTACATCTAATATTTTATTAATTGCTAGATGTTACAGACAAAGAAAACTACATGTTTTTGTCTGAATGAGACTTAAGTATTCTAATATTTTAAGGGAACCCTAGATTTTGAGTCTTGTGTTTGAAAAAATATTTAAAAGAGAAACTTTTATTGAAGTAGTCAGTCACCTTATCTACCAAAAACTAGATATATAACTTTTCATAACAATAGCATGATAAAAAGTAAAAATAGACAGAAAAAATTATTTAATAGATGTGAAGAAAAACAAACTTTATATATGGTAATTGGTTAATGAATAATAAGGAGTTAGTTTCTGGTATTTAATTTTTAATTCATATGTTTTGAATTTTTCTAGTAGTTTCTTTCTTTGAGTGTAAGTTTTGTAAATGGAGAAGATGTGGACAAAAAATAGATTTTAATAAAGGTGATCAATCAAATTGTCTGACAAAAGCTAATTATTTATATCATGATTAAAAAATAAAAAAAATAGAAGTATTAAATATAGAGTTTAGTAAAAGAAACATGTAATTAATTAATTAAATAATGAGTTGATTTTTGGTATTTGACCCTTAAATGGGGTTTTCGTAGCAGTTTCTTTGAGTGGGTTTTTGCTGGTCAATTCCGTAATGAATGCTAATGAGAATACCCAGTTGGAATGGAATACACGTCATGTGCTTATAATATACTTTTACCAATTCCAAAAACATGGGTTTTCATCACTCTAAACTAGTTGCTAGGTTATTATGACACACCATGATTTAATCCATGGATAAGTTTTTTTCTCCAAAACTAAAACACCATAAAATAATGAAAATTATCTGTGCTATTCTTAAAATTCTTTTTGGTTCCAATAGAAAATATTATAATGGACTAAACAGGGATATAAACAGATTTTTAAATCTGAGAATGAGAATAAGATTATCTTATTCTAAATTATTAAAACACTTTTCGTTTATATAATTATAATTTTATTATTTTTATTTAGTGTTAAAAATGGATTTTTTTAATATTAAACTCTTAATAATATCATTTTTAAATTTATTTTTTTATAAAAAAATATTTAATAAATATTTTAGATGAATAATGAGTATACCCATTACTTAAAAAATTAAGATAAAACACAATTTTCATATCCATAAAAAAACTAAAATAGATATATAATTTTAATTGGAAAACATTCTATCCTTATATCTTAACTTCTATTATATAAACATTGTTGCGTGTCTCTAGGGTTCCTTAATTTTGTCTTTTTTATTCTTTTCCCAAAGCTTGCACACAATTCAGCCAGAGGTTGGAGGATTATATTTTAAGGTCTGATTTCTTTAACCAAATACTTTTTTTTGATAAAATTTCATGCTTGATTTATTTACTTAAACGAGTCTGATGTAGAAAAATTCTTTGTAAAGACTATTAAGAGAGAAAAATAAAATAAAATAAAGTTTTCTGTAAATTAAAATTAACTTATGAATAAGTTAAAAATAAAAATCTAGAGTACTTATATAAGAATTTCTATAAAATCAACTTATGAATAAACTAATTTTCCTTTTTAGAAAATTTAATTTAACATTTCTTCGTATTTCTTTCCTATAAGTCTTATAAAGAAACTCGTTCAAAAGTGACAGCTCAATATTGTCTAACCTAACTTATTTTTATTCCTGTAAATAACTATGATAATTTTTAAGAATCCATCATTGATCATTTATTTCTTAATTTCTATCTATATAACTCTGAATTAAAATAAAAAACTAAGAATCATTTTAAATTTAACTAAATATATATAAATCTGATACTTTTTATAATTTTTTTATAAAATATATGTCAATAGCTATACTGAAAATATAAAATATATTTATATATACATAATGATTTATTTCGTGACTTTATACTTAATTATTAATTAAATAAAATATTATAAATATTTTAAATTTGATTATGTGTTTGTAAACTACTAGTAATTATTATTCATTAAAAAATTACAAACCAATGTTAAATATATATTCTTTTTTGAAGAAAGAGCATAAGTATTAACTTAACAATTAATGGTATACTAGTTAATATTAAAATGATCAAAAGTAACGTTTAATTATTTTATTTTTATATTAAGTATAATTATATTTATTAATTTTTATTTGATCCAGTGATCAACTATTATATATTCATCGATCAATGACTTCAAAATTTAGAGTCTCCTTTATTTTATATAATTTATATTCTAGTGTTAGACATCTGCTACTCAACAACTTAAACCTAATAATTGAAGAATGGGAAAGGATGAGATTTGAACTTGGAACTGTTCTTAATCTCATCTTCACCACAAATTTAAATTTGATAAATATAATGTAAACTAAACTAATCAACACTTAAGTTTAAACTAATGCACATAAATCATCAATTACACATAAGTTATCGATTATATTAAATCAACACTCAACACACTATTAAGTTTAAACTAATGCACATAAATCATCGGTTACACTTAAGTTATCGATTATATTTATTAATTGCACAACATTATTGAAAAGTTATCGATTATATTTATTAATCGCACAACATTATTGAAAACAAAATATACAAGCATAATCGTATTTTGCATCCCGAAACCGCACTCCTGTCTGTAATGAAATTTCAAATTTATTCTTTCAAAATTATATTACAGATTATATAATTTAAAATATAAAAATTATATTTTAAACTGTATATTTTAAAATATATCACTTAATAGTTTTCTTCAATATTTTTGTTATTTTTTGTAAGTTACGAAATTTAAAATAAAATTCATTTAGACAAATGTAAAATTTACATAAAGTATTTGACATAAAGAATAGAATGTTTCATATATCAATTACTAAATTTTGTCGCACAATATATTTGTTACTTTTAAAATATAAAATTTATAATCTATGTACGTATGAAAACTATCTAAGAACTGAGTTTGTGTGTACAACATCTCTGGACGATATAATCGGTTTTCACATTCGTGACACTATAAATTAACAACAATGCACTTTCATGTTTTAAGTGTGTTGTAACACATATACATAGTTCATCATGCAGAATAAGATAGATACAGATAGTGGTGATTTTCGTGTATGTATTGAGATTAGACACTTAAGTATTAAAATAAATCAACATTCTAAAATAACTATATATATATAATAAAGATAAATTATTTACTGAATAAAAAATAACTATATATATATATATAATAAGATAAATTATTTACGGAATAAGTATGGTCTAATTGTAAGGTCAATTATATTTTATTTCATTCGAATTATGTAAACGACGATATGATAATACAATAATCAATCATCATTTTTTTCAAAATATATATATGAAGCTCACAAAATTATAAATCATGAAATCGTAATACGAATTATAGATTATATATATATATACCACATTCTTTTATTTTAAAAAAGTAAGTAAAAAAAATAAAATAAAATATTTAAAAGATATTATAAAAGAAACAAAAAAAGATATGTATTAAAAGTGATTTGTTTTGTTGTCAGCAAACCCTCGCAACTCATCCGATGCTAGCAACACATCCACAACAGGTATAGAGGCAATTTGTTCCCTATTTCTTCTAGAAACTGACATCATCACTATTTATCTATCTTTAATTATAGTCATGTCTCAATTAAATGTCAAATCATTTAATTAATATTAAATAAATAATAATAATCTTTTTATCATTTTAAATTATTCAATCATTCAAAATATATTTTAGATTACATAATCTAGAATATGTAAAGAAAAAATATCAAATATATTTTAAATTGTAAAATCCAAAAATATTTTAGATTAGCCATTTTAACACTACACTAGAAAGTTGGAGAGAAATGAAAGTAAGGTTGTATATAAATTGATCTGGGTATTTTGGCCATTTCACAACCCCCGTGGGACTGCACACTAAAATCATGGGGTTACAAAATAAAAAGTTCCTCTCTTCAATGTTGATAGAATTTGGGCTCATACTAATGTAGCCCAGAATGTGGGTCGCATATGGACGCCTTCTTCCTCCACCACCATAGTCTCACCCTGTACCTCCACAGTAATTATCAAATGACCGAAAAACCCTTAGGAGAAATTAATATACCTGCACTGCCCTCTACCCTGTTCCTTTTCTTAAACTACCCATTTTCTTTAACTGCTTTGCTCGTGCACCTTTCCTCCTCCGTCTCTATTTGCGATTTGACGGCTTCTTCATCCACCTTCATAACTTCTTCCTCCACCTACATAGATTTTGAAAAGTGCTCATTTTAGAAAGACTATATTACCTTGAATAAAGTATAAGTTTTGAAAGAGTAAAATGAACGTACGTGAATGAAGGTAGACAATGACAACAACTTTTCACACGACGATGGCTTCTGTTATGGATGTCTGAGACTGGATGTGTAAGGATAAAATGAAAATATGGAAGTATAAGATTATATGAAGATAGTATGGACATTTCACATTTTATTTAAGGTTAATTTTGGAGATTTAAGAATTTAAGGAGGTGCTGGAAGAAGGTATGGAGGTGGAGGAAGAAATCGTCTCGCATATGTGCTTCGTGATGGGCCCATTTTCAGTGTCTTAATTCTTTAGCCCAATGATATTTTTTTTTTTACACTTTTTTGAGATTAGTAATAATCTATCGTCAATAATCATAACAAGTTTGAAAAATCATATATGTATCTATTGTGGTACACGTAGGTGTTCAATATGATGTTAATTATATTTTTAAAATCATTTAAAGGTCTTCGTTGATATTTATATTATATTTTTTTCCGTATATTTATACATGGTGAAATGCTATGGAAAAAAGGTTTCAAGTTTCTACTTAAAATGTTCCTTAAATATATTATAGTTGATGATACAGCTGAAATAAATAAAGTAGGAAAGTATTATTATTCTTCATCTTTCACAACATCAAAGGGGATTCTCACTTCTTTTTTTTTTTTTTTTTTTACTTAAAATCTTGATCAACATTCTAACACTTATATATGATGCTGGTAAAGTTAGGTGAATTCTCTTATAGACAATAATAATTTGATAATGTCCATAAAAATAAAAACACAAGAATCGAACCGGACTTGATCAATAGAGTTTGAGAAATAACTCAAATTCATAAAGAAATTGTAAAAATGAAATTTATAAACATAGTACTCATATTTAATAACATAAATTTCTGATAACCTGGCTTGGAGAAACTTGATTATCCATCCAAATTAAATAAAAAGTAAAATGATGTCAAATTAAAATGGAGCAAACATAATTGTTGAGTATGAACTTTAAAAGTTCATTACCAAATTGATATTAAAGACCTTGAATGCAACTCCTATAAAAAGAATACCACAATTAACAAATAAAAAATAAAGTGAACGTTAGATATTTTTTTCGATTGTAGTTTTCTTTCCCCTAAATAATTAATTATGTTAAATATTAAAATAATAAGACTAAGTTATATTAAAAAAAGCATAAACTATCTATTATGCTAAATCATATCATAAATATAGATTTAGTTAATACTACTCATGATAAGTGCATACTTTTTTCTTCATATAATTTTTCAATAAGTTTCTTTATTCTCGAATTTAGTTTTTTTTATTAAGTTTCTTTATTTTAAACTTAATTTATGAATACTTTTTTTTTTTCATTTTCAAACTTACTTTTCTAACAAGTCTCAAATTTATCAACAAGCTAAGATATTCTGTTGAATAATAACTCGGCTATAAACATTGAATTTCATATAAGAAAACATCATTTCCCTATTGTTTTGCATTGGCACTTTACCTCATGCGACCCTACTCTTTCACTTTTATCCAGTTTAAATAATAAATATGCTTTTCACTTTTATCATTCAGATATTAAAAAAAATCTTCACTGGCCACTTGTTGCCCACTATGATTTTCAAGCAACTTTTCAGTTTTCTCTTTTTGACCTTCATCTTTTCTTGCAAATTATGATGTACAAATGAAATAATGCAGCTGTAGTTAACGGAAATGTTAAATTCCAAAAAAAAAAAATGTATGGGACATGGAATTAGTATAACAATTTCAATACAATAAAAGAAATATTGATGATAAGAAAAAATAAGTAAAATGTGAGTATGTGCTATTTTCAAATACGTCTTCAAAATAAATAAAAAAAACAATTATGTAATTTTTTCATTGAGTCTCTTAAAATTTTAGGTTTATCATAAATTATTATTTTTTGCAATTTCAAACTGCCTTAAACTAGCCTAGATGGCTACTTCTCTAGTTGCTATCCAAATATATAAACAAAAACAGTTTAAGAACTTATTTAATTTTTTCTCAAATAGTTCATGATTATTTAATAGTATTCATACTTTCTTTATATTACTCATGCAATTTTATAACAATTTTTTTATATTAATAATTTCTTTATATTTATGATTTATAGTTTTATTTGGTTCACATTTTATATTAATTTAAACACAACTAAGCTGAACAACATTTAATTTAAATAATTATTTAATGAAAATGGATGAAAATCGATTAACCAAGGTTTACATTTATAGGGTACAAAGCTTGATAATTTGCAGGCACGGAAAAGGAGAAAGAAGTTAAGAGAATATATTTTAGGTTTTCTCTATACAAGTTTCTTCTAATTGTTAAAATAAAAATAATTTTGTATAGTTTAAAATAATTTTTATATATTTTAGTTTATATATAAAACTAAAATGTATGAAAAAAATAATTTTCTAATTTTATATTTATTTAATAAAAATCTTCATATAGAAACCTATTCCTGTGTGAATATAATATTGATTTTGAGGGATGCAGAAAGGAGGTGGAAAAGGTGTGTGTAAAAATTTTGGTGGAACTTTTGAGGGTCAATAATTGAATTGATAAGCAGAAATAGGTTTTGTAGAAGAGCCAAACGTGGAATCTGAACGTAAAAGTAAGGGAAAGCAAAACAGTTAGGCGTTGAAAGTAAAAGTCATAATGTTCAAGTTTCAATACTCTGTCTTTCACTTTACCAATAAATAACCATTCTAAACTATTTCTCTAAATATTATTACTTCTCAGGTAATTATATCCAGAAGCACTTTAGTACCAAGTGCTTCGTATTAACTTTTATTATTCCAGTTACCTAGTACCTAATCTTAGACAATTTGCAAAAATGTTATTGAAGTTGTTTCTAAAATTATTACGTATATCTGTTCATCCATTGCTAATGAACTTAGTTAAAAAAATTAATATACATTGTTAGTTCTATTCAAAATCTATATTTTTAAAGTTTTCTTCAAACTATTTTCACCACACTTAAAATTTTCTATTCTTTTCAAAAGTTGTATTTAGCACCAATCAAGCATGGATTATTTTTTTTCCATAAATTCCAATGTGTTTTCATCTATTATAAGGCATTTTAGAATGAATATATTCTTAAACATTTTCAAATAAGTTAAGATTTTATTTAAATTTTTTTCTTCTTTATTATCTTCTTCTACAAAAGTTAAGATTAAACTTTGTTTGATCTAATTACGTTAAAATATATAAAGTATATGAAATATAGAAATGGATAGATGGAAATTTGTCTTTTAAACCTGTTTAGCATTTGAAAGTGTAAATTTTGATTGCAATTTCTTTAAGAACTTATGTTATATAAATTGTTTTTATATGATTTTTTTGCTCAAGTGCGAGAAATATTTCATTCAGGCTTAATTGAGAAAACAAATTATATTTGTTCTTAGTCTAATTTTTACTAAAGTGAAACCTGCCTTATCCAAGTAAAAATTAGATAATAAAATATGCTTTTTGTACTATTTTTTCTCCAATGAAGATTTTTCACTTAAGCGAGGATAAATTTTTTTCAAGTTAAAAAAGTTGGTTTATTAAATATATGCTTTGTATAAAAAATATTAAATTATATATTTTAATTGATTTATTAAATTTTATTAAGATGAATTATAACAATGATAAATTGTGAAATGAAAATTGATGTAATTTAAATTTGATAATGTGATGTAGAGAGAGTGTTCAAGTCATAATTGTAATATTTGAGTTATTATTCTTTTAAGAAGAAAAATAAAAATTGATGGGATTTAAATTTGATGATGTGATGCTGAAATAGTGTTTAAGTCATAATTGAATTGTAATATTTGAATTATTACTCTCTTAAGAAGAAATAATTGTATTTTATCTATAATTGTAAGCTTTTAATTTAATGACAAACATTCTATCTAATAATCACGTGATTGACTAATTTTTTATTTTTTTAATGTCAAAAAGATGATAATATAGTAAGAAATATTTAAAATCTAAATCCAATACATTTATGTACTTTCCAGCCAATTATATATTGTGATAAGATTAATATGTTGTGAGTATGATGTATTTGAAATATAGTATATGATGCTTATAAAAGTAGATAGAAATTTGAGTTGGTTTGTATGAATGAACATATATTTCAATGAAAATGTTACAAGTAAAAATTTGTAATATAAGTTAAATTATTATATATAAATAATTTTGTATTGTAAATTGTTTAAACTATTAACTTATATCATTTATTGTGTGGTCAGGTTGTAATCTAACATATGTTCTTACGGCAGATTTTAGAAAATGAGTTCAGAAGTGAGAAAATTATTTTATATTATTTATTTTGTTTTATTTTTTCATTATGTATTTAATGGCAATGAATAGAAAGTTAAATTGTTTATAATTTAAAGTGTATATATAAACAAAATATATATAGCTGTTTTGAGATGTTGTTTGTTATTTATTTTTTTTTACAAAAATGTAACAAATATACAAAGCAATATGGTATTAAGGGTGTCAGAAAGAGTATTTTCTCAGTTTTAAAACCACAGTTGATTTTAACTATAGTTGCTTTAGCTCAACGTACACTTGATAATAAAAGCATTCATTATTATATTTATAGACTAAAATACGTTTAGTTAATATGACTAATTTAAAAAATGAAATTCTTTCACAGATATAAACAAAGATATAACAGAACAAAATTATTACCAATGTTATCTTAAATTATTAAAATAAGTAGGATTTTTTTTTTAAAAAGCAAAATTACTTAAAGACAAGCTTTTATAAGGGATCTTTAATTTGCATATTTGCATGACGCTGTATATAGTTATGTCGAAGGAATAAAAAAAAAATACAATAGACACCCACTGTGGAACATAACACTTGTAAAAAAAAAATTGTAAGTGTTGAAAGTATTTTAGGTATATGATAATGTGCATGGTGTTGAAAAATGATAGGGTTTTTTTTTGAAAGTAGAGACATGTTGATGAGCTTTAACAACGAAATGGAAAGAGTAGACTCGTGTAATGTGAAGTGAAACCCACCTTCTCTTACCTTTATGACTTATGTTCTCTTCTTTCACAAGATTCCATACATATTTAAATTGATTTTATTGAGAGAACAAAAATGCAGCAGTGGTATAAGATATTAGGACTTTAACCTCTTTCACTCAATTGTCTCTCTTACCGAGGGATATAGTCCTTTGCTTTGAAATTGCAGATATCTTTCTTGATTACATAATTATTCAATGCCCACCCACTTTATCCTCCCAACCTTAATTCTACTTATTCTACCCAAAATCATGCAACTAAATATGTTTCTCTCTATAGTAAGTTTTCAAATACATGTAACACTTTAGTTTTATGTGAATGAGAAAATATATATTTTTTTCTTAGAAGTTAATTTCTTAGAGGAATCTTGATATTAATATGGATACTTATCTCCAAACTAGGTCATACTTCAAATCCACCAATAGTTTCTAATAAGACAATTCACAAGTTCAGACAAGTTCATTTGTGTTGTCAATTTCTGAGATTGAATACAACTTGATTAAAACATGACAACATGAATAATAAGATCAGATGAATCTAAATTATTTGTATAGTTTTAAATAGTAAAAAATAAAGAAATATGTGCAAGTACAATAAAATATATTTTGCAATGTAGATTTCAACAAATTATTAATTAAATGAAAATTATATTGTTAATTATGCATTTTAAACTCAAAATATAGCCTAAACTTTTGTAAATGGACAAATATTTCTCACAATACACTATAAGAAAAATGTTGTTTAGAGACCAATTTTTAGCTATCAAATAAAATGGTTATTATTTGTGACTAAATCAAATTAGATTTTAGTTGCTAAATAACTACAAAATAGAAGTGATGATCGAATTTAGTGACCAATTAAGTCAAATAATTGGTATCTAATATTAGCTACCAAGGTTTTAGTGACCTATGTCATTAGATTCTAAATTAGTCTCTAACTTAATTAGATATCAATTTAGAATCTAATGACACAGGTCACTTAAATCTTGGTATCTAATGTTAGATACCAATTATTTGACTTAATTGGTCACTAAATTCGATCATTACTTTTATTTTATAGTTATTTAGCAATTAAAATTTAATTTGGTAACTATTTTAGTTATAATTAATAATCATTTCATTTGTTAGCTAAATATTGATTTTTAAATAGTTTTTTCTTCTTAGTTACAATATCAGTTCTTATATATATTTCATTCGAATTAAAATATATATAACTAACTAATTTTATGTAACAACATCTAAGCATGTTTAAGTTAATTTAAATCATTTTTAGCCTTAGGAGCAAGAATTATTGTGTGTTTACTTGTAAAACATAGTTCCTTTTGATTTATCTTTATCACCTTCTATCTTTTTACCTTTTTTTTCTTTTTTTTCCCATCTTCCTTGCAGCAAAGTCACAGTGTGCCTTCGGGATGGTGAAAAACGTTAATGAGAAAAGAAGTGATAAAGTGTTGTGAGAAAGGAAGGGTCCAATAGTCAATTTGCAAAAGATGGCAACAACATGGCCTTTGCTCTGTGCACTGCACCTTCTTGCTCTTGTGCTCCCTTTTAATTGGGAGTGTCAGAAAAACCTGAACTCTTTCTCTGCATCACTAACACAATAAAATCACAAACACACCCTACAAACATAGAGTCACGGGTTTGTCTTGAAAAACCCTTATTTCACACTCCTCCATACACGTACTTACAGACACTTATTCCCTCACCTTTTATATTTATATACCACTTTTTACCATACTAACTCAAATATTATAATTCTTTCTCATTACAATCTCTATAATTATTACATTAACATATCATTTATTTTTGGAAAAAAAAGTAAATTAACAAAAAGACAAGGCAAAAACCACATTAGACAGCAGCAGCATCACTTTCTCTCTCCCCTCCTTTATAGCACCCTTCATTCATTCTCATGCTCACTCACTCACACTGTCTCTTTCTCTCTGATCTTCGTTCTGGCTCTTCTCTTTTTCTTCTTCTCTTCTCGTAGCAATGGCTCTTCTACTTGACAACTGCGAAAGCATTTTGCTCTCTTTGGACACACACAAATCAGTTCCCGCACCTTTCCTTACCAAAACATACCAACTTGTGGATGATCCTTCCACCGACCACATAGTCTCTTGGGGTGAAGATGAAGCCACCTTCGTCGTTTGGCGGCCGCCGGAGTTTGCTAGGGACCTTCTCCCCAACTACTTCAAACACAACAACTTCTCAAGCTTTGTTCGCCAACTCAACACCTATGTATGTGTACTTTATCTTCTCTTCCAGAGCTACCCTTTTGAAAACATCCTCCTTTTTTTCATGTAGTTAAAACTAATACCTTCTTTATATCTGTCAAAACATCACCTGAAACTGAATGTAAGAGACAAAACTCACCAAAGAGTTCTTTAACCGGTTTTGTTTTATTTTTTCTGTGTTTTTGGTGTGATGAATAATCTTTATGGAGAACCTGATGGATGACTTTTTATGGAATGTGTTTTTCAACCTGAGTTTTTTGTCTCTCTCCATAAAACTTCTTTAAAAACAACAACATCTTTTATGTTGTTCTATGATTTGAGAATTGAAATTCTTTTGCCTAACAAAAATTTACATTGAAGATCGATATGAGGTATTGGAATGTGATTTACAAGAGCTGGTATTTACATAGCCACATCTAAGTTTTGAATTAGTCTAAATGCCTTTTTCAGCAAATATTCAAACTTGGTTCTGGTTTTACACACCCTTTTTGGTCCCAGCTTAAAGATGGTACATTTTTTCATGCTCCAAATTAACTAACTTGGTCTTACATTGTTTTGAAATAGGGTTTCAGAAAGATTGTGCCTGATAGGTGGGAGTTCGCCAATGAGTTCTTCAAGAAAGGAGAGAAGCACTTGTTGTGCGAGATCCACAGAAGAAAAACCCACCAGCAGCAGCATCAGCAACAAGTGCAAGGCATGCACCATCATCAGTTCGGACTCAATGTTCCCCCTTTCTTCCCCTTCCACAACAGACTCAGCGTGTCCCCTCCCCATGACTCGGACGAGTTAGCCAATTGGTGCGACTCACCTCCAAGAAATGGAAACAACAACAACGTTATCAACAACAACATCAACAGCTACAACACTGTCACTGCACTTTCTGAGGACAACGAAAGGCTGAGGAGAAGCAACAACATGCTCATGTCAGAGCTCGCACACATGAAGAAGCTTTACAACGACATCATCTACTTTGTTCAGAACCATGTCAAACCTGTGGCTCCAAGCAACACTTACCCTTCTCATCTACTATGCAGTAACAGTAACAGCAACAAATCATCACAGCCCTCTCAGATAAATAACATGTCTTCAGTTCGGATACCGGTGAAACAGTTTGTGGGGTGTTTTTCCAACAACAGCAATAAGCAAGCGCGTGCTGTGAACTCTCCAACTAACAGTTCCATCACCATTGTTGAAGAAGAACCTAGCAGTAACAGCTGCAAGACCAAGCTTTTCGGAGTGTCTCTTCAATCCAAGAAAAGGGTGCACCCCGAGTACGGATCTAACAATCTTCAAAGTTCAGAAACCAATAAGGCGCGTTTGGTGGTGGAGAATGATGAATTGTTTGGCTTGAATCTCATGCCCCCTTCAACTTGTCAGTTATAGTTTAGAACAATCTTGCTATTTTCTTTTAAATGCTTCATATATATGTATAAATATGAATATATATATATATATATTATTTTTTTCTTTAATCCCTTGATTTTTAAGTTTTGGAGAAGGCAAATGATAATGATGGAAATGTGTGTGTGTGTGTGGAGGTTATATTGTATAGTTGTGGAATATTGTGTATCTATCATTTTGGTCAATATTCTCATGATGAACAAAAATGATTGTTGAAGCTAAAAGGGACATTAATGGAGTGTAGATATCATAGGTTATGATGTAATATAAAATGATAAGAGAGAGGTATTGAAACAATATAATAGTTAAATTTCATTTTACATTTTAAATTGAAAAATGATATGCATCAAAATTGATGCAGATGGTTGGATGTAAAATATAAAGGAAAGTATAAATGTTCAACAACTGTGGGTGGTGAAATTCAGTTCATCCTCTCAATAATGGTGTAACTTATTGGGATAATGGGAATTTTTGTCTTTCTTGGGTTGATTTTCTTCTTTTTCTGATCTTGGTATGTGCATGATTCTTTGCATTAATGAGAGAGAATCTACATATACAAAAATAATCTTAATTATGATAAAAAAAATACTCAATTGATGTATTATGTGATTATAATTATATCATATAATAATGTAATAATAATAATAATAATATAAATAATTTATACCATAATAATAATAAAAAAATAATATTAATAATATAAAATTAATAATAATAATAATAATTAAAATAAATTTATTAAATAGTAATAATAAAATCTTCTAATAATAATAATAATCAAAATAAATTTATAAAATAAGAATATATAAAATAACAATAAAATTATAAATAATAATTATAGTAATAAAAATAATAAAATTAAAAAAATAGTAATCAAAGTAAGTTTATAAAATAATAATAATAATAATAATTTAATTTTAATTTTATTTTATAAATATTTTTTATACATTTTTAGTTGTATTGACAGTATTAAATAATTCACAATTTTTTTCAATTGATTATGTATTATATCAAAATACTGCTTTAGATAAATAAGGGTACTATATAAATAACTTATCCTCATTGTATATTTAATATTTATTAGATGCTGAATCTTTATATTATTATTTTTTTTAAAAAAATTACAATTTTAATGAAATCTTTTACTTATCAAAATTTATTTTTAATAATTGTACATGTATTATGAATATCAAATAATTAATATTTTTTCTACTAATTTATAGATCGGAATAATGTTTTAATATATACACATAATTTACCCTATTTTATCTTAAATTAATTTTAACTATAAGAACAAATCAATAATTATACTTATGATATGAATCATAAATTTTGATGAACTTTTCTTTTATTTATTTTTTAATTAAGAAATCTAATTTTTTAGTCTCTTTCATCTAAAATCCATTATTTTTATTATTTCTCACATCTATCTCTCAATCTACCAAAAGGACTAATGATAAAGAGGATGCTTACAATTTAGCTGGTGAAAAAGCTGAGGACTGAGAATGTTACAGGCTGGCCGGAGGTAAAAGACACGATTTTTCTCTCTGGGGTTTTCTTGACCAAGCCCCATTAATGCCCTCCTTGTACGAAGTGAAGAGCACCAAACACTCTGCATCGCAATTCAAAAACTAATGAAGTGACCGCTGATGTTACAAACATTCATCATTATTATTATTATAAAGAACCTGACAGCAAATGACAAAGTAATGTTCATAGAAAATCCCACTATTAATAGGATTTGTGGTTGCTATGATTGTTTCCCATTATTAATTTATACATTAGGCAATAATTTATTAACAATTAGAGATAGTACTATGATTTCAAGAAAAAGCAAAATAGATATGTATGATACCACTCAGATGTCCTTTTTTCCCTCGTTTATGTCATGTACCCTCTTTCAAATACCTTGTTCATTAGGAAATAGAGTGATGAAAGAGAAATAAAAGTTAGAAATAAGTGAATTTTACATTTTAAGAAAATTTTTCTCTTTATTTCAATTTTGTCAAATATTTTTATTAATTTTATTTTCACCTTTGTTGTGAAGATTGAATTAACTGGTTTAAATATAAAATTTCGTCTAATAACCCATCTATTTCTATCAATGAATCTACTCTTAATTGAACCAGTTTAAAAACCGTTAAACCAATTATATAGTTGTTAAAAAAATACATCATAATTTATTTTTGAAATATATTAATAAAAATATTTTAAGCTAATTTTACTTTTATTTAATTTTCTTAGATTATACTACTATCACTACTAGGTTTTTTACGCTCAAGTTATAAACAATAGTGAGTTTTGACTAATATTTTTGGGACTAAAATAATATTCTTAAACTTCGTTATAATTTATTTTCTACTAGTCACATGGTTGTAAAAATAAGTTTCTCTTCCTCTGTACTCTGCATCAACACCACTTTCCTTCTACATAAATAAAAGATATGAAAGAGTTGTACCATCCTATCACCAACAATAGTGACTTTGACCCTATTCTTGAAGAAAAAAATAAATAAACGTCTGTTTAAGAGTTGTTCCACCTCTAATAGTTTTTAATTATGTAATAAGATTATAATCCTAAATGCTAACTGATGTATTGAAAATTTATTTACGAGATAGAAATGATAATACATGTTATCCTCTCGAAGTATCGACATATATGTTGACTTTTCAAGTAATATAAAAATATTTGTTATTATTTTTCATAAATTCATTATCTTTAAAAAAATTAGTAGAAAAGAGACACTTTCTTACTCTAATTTTATGTATAAAAAATACAGAAAAAAGTAATGATGATTAGAGTAAGAAAAGGATGAATGTTTCATGGTGTGTTGTATTGTTAAAAGAAGCCATCATGAGGTTAGTATGTGTAGTTAATTTTAATAAACGACTAGTTTATATTAATAATTTAAATTTAAAATATAATTGAGAATAAAATAATAGTATGAAATACATACATAAAATAAGAGAATTCTATTATATATGTATATATTTATAGTGTGTTGTGAAGTTAATATGTGTAGTTACTTTTAGAATATAAGCAGTTTATTTTTTTTTTAATTTTAGAGTAGAATTAATTAAAAAAATAAGAATATAAAACTTATATATTAATATAAATATTATCACTATATTATATATATATATATATATATATATATATATATATATATATATATTGTTATAGATTATTTTGTATTGTTGAAACTTAAACTTGGAATGTAATTTCATTTTTATAAATATTTTGAATGTTAAAACTTATTTAAGATGCTATTTTTAGATTTTGATATTAAGTTGTAATATTATATTTATCTCATGCTATTTTATATTGTTTAATTATCATTACGACATATTATTGTATTATTATTTCGATAAGCTTTTTCTTTTTAAAAGAAATTTGTGAGCTATATAAAAGATTTTTATAAAAATAATATGAAAATTGTTAAATTCTTACACTATAAGAAAATATTAAATTAATTTTTAAACAATAACATATTAGAATCAGTTAAACTATTTTAATGTGATGTAAATTTTCTTTAAAAAATAATATTTTTAAAAATTAAAAAACGTAAAATTATTTTTAAATTCAATTTTATATTATGTAAAATATATTCATCGATTAAGTCGACGTTAGTTTACTTAACTTTAAGTCGATTATAACTTTTTTTAACACATAAAAATATTTATATTTGTCAAATTAGCTAACATAAAAAGACTAATAGAGTCTATTTAGTTAACTCTAACTAAATGCTAACTATTTTTAATAAATAAAAATATTTATGCTAATGTCATATTAGTATGAGTTTAGTTTATTCTAACTAAAATAAATATTAAATTAATAATATTAACATTGACTTAGTTGAAATTAATTTTATTTAATTTTAATATTTATATTTATTTAAGCTAAACTAAATGAAAATTAATTTTATTTATTTTATTATTTATTTAAGTTAGTGTTGATTAGATTGATATTAATATAATATCTTTTTAATATTTATTCCAGTTAGAATTTGCTCATTCATGTGTCTTGTTGTATCTTGGTGATAGCAAATAGTAATCGTAAATTATTCTCAATCCAAATAAGCAAATTTAAAGATTATAAATCTTCTTATTCACAATTTTCCTTTATCATTTTTTTTATACAAATTCTCTCAACCATCACTTTCATTAATAGTAAAAATGAGTGCTAAATTAAAAAAAATGAAAAATGCATTAGAATCAATTTGGCTGCATAAAAATACTTTATTTAAAGATCAATTTAAAAAATAAAAATAATCAATTAACATTGATTTAGTTGATAATATTCTATTTTTAAACATATAAACTAATAAATTGGTGTCCATTATGCTTAATGTACGATGCTATAGACTAATGACAGCTTCTTCTATTAGAGTTGATTGTTGATATACACTCATTTTATTGTTCATTTGACTTGGAGAAATTAACAATCTAGTTATTTTTAAAAGTTTAGGCAACTTAGAAGTTTTATGTTAAACAATAATGAATAATTAAGATAAACACTACAAAAAAATTAATAAATATATTAATTTAAAGTCTTAAGTTAAAGATAATATCTTAATATATTCATGATTCCCTTATACTAAACTTTTTGGTGTCTCTCCTTAAATAACGTTCCTGAATAAAATGCCATAAATGTGTGAAGTGTATGATCATAAGAACAGTTAGAAACAATGATGGCAATGACATAATAGATGATAATATATAGTGTGGTTTGTTTGTTTTGGCAGCTTCTTCTGCGGTCTTATGCTTCCCACTTCACAACCTCTAACCCTTTTGCTGTATTATGTATGTTACTGTCTCGTCTCAGCGCCTGACATGGGGACAGTGCTCGTACCTTTCTTCTTCGATTCCATTGCTACCACTCTCGTGATTCTTATTTTGTTTTTTCTCAAACAATTTTTTTTCAAAATTTACCAAGAACAGCTTCTCACTTCTGCTTCTTTCAATCACACATGCAAACCCTAACATTCATGTTTGGAAGAATAGAGAGAGAAAAAATGGTTGGTGTGATGTTTTGACAGTGAATTATGGCTTCCAACTTTTACACAATATTATGGTAGGTTGATTGGCTTTACCAGACCAGATTTAGACCTAATTATGTTACTATCAATGGATCATATAACCCTAAGATTAGGTGGGTCCATTTACAACTATGGCGCGTGCACTGGGACCCACGCTCACTTTTTTAGGGCTAATAAACAAATGAAAAGAAATTAAGAGAACAGGGTTCTGATTTTGAAAGGGATGAATATAAAAACTAGGGTTGGTTTTTCCCTCACAATTTGTCAGCATCTCTCTCAGATCCAACCCAAAAGCATCTCTTTCTCTCTCTCTCTGCACAGTTCACAGGATGAAGAAGAAGAGGGAAGAAGATTCTATTCTAATCTGTGGAACGCAGAGAAAGTGAAAAAGAGCCACCTCCTATCACATGACCACCGCCGCCCCAAATTGCAGCTCCATTATAGCTTAATCAACACCACTAATTCAAGTGTTTCACAGTTTAAATTGTGGTTCAACTCAGTTTGTCTTTTCTTCTTGTTGAAACCACTGCACCCTAACTTCAATCACTAACACAATCAAGAAACTAAACCTTGGTAAAAGATTAATATGGTTAGAAATTTTGAGTAACAAGTTAAAAGTTCCATATTAAATAAAGATAAGTGAGATCAAGAAGAAAGAGTTACAAGTTTATAATCAATACATTAAAAAAAATAATAAGAGATGAAATACACATATAAGTTAAGTCCCCTAAAAATGATATAGCTGGGAGATTTATTTATTTACTAGTGTATAAGATCTCTTCATCAATAATTATAACAATATACTTTCAGATTAATAGTTTGTTTGAATTAGAAGATAAAAAATGAATGTGAAGTAGTTAATTAAATAAAAAGAGGAAAAAACTAAATTATTTATTTATTATTTTAATATTATTATTTATTTTATTATAAAAAAGAAAGTAAGTATTAATAATAAATTAATGACATAACTACTATGTCTTTAAATATTAATAAAATTATTTACGATATAATTGCTTACATTTTCAACATAATAAATTATATCTTTATGTTTGTGAAAAAAAAATATCAGCAAATATTTATATATATTATAATCGGAATATGTGGGATACCTTTATATGAAAAGTTTAACTTGCTTATTTTTTATCTTTTTCGTTAAAAACAAACATCTACTTGGTACTAATAAAAAACGAAAAATATCTACTTGATACTAATAAAAGAAAGTTTATTTTTTCAAAGAAAAATCTCAAATATGTGAGTCAACATAATAGTGATTCAATAAATGTTTTAGATCTATAACGTAAGATTCTTAAAAATATTATATAACGGATTATAGAATACAAACAAAGCATCCATCACTTTTTTCTAAAAAAAGTTCAGTTCACAACTATTTTAGCTATTCTTCACTTTCATTATAATCTAGGATTATATCTTTATGGTATGGTTAATTTTTATATAACATGAATAAAAATTTAATTTGAAAACACTATAAAACCCAACTACATTATAGAACGTAGTATGTTATAACTTCAAATTATACAGTAATGTCTCATTTTCACACTTCATGTTAAGATATAAATAGATATATGAAAATATTACCTGCATGCTTTTAACTTATTTTTAGAGTACTCCTTCTGATATAAAAGTATATATTGAAAATACAAAGTTTTACATTTCTTACTAATAAATTTTAACTATTTATAAGAATGTGTTATAAACCACAAATTCTTACATAAAAGAATTGCATAACGAAAATCGTTATCTTTAAATCTTTAATTAGAAATGTGATTCTTTAAATCTACAAGAACAAAGTTCTAAGGGGTGGAAAAAGTAGTTAGAGAAAAGCACACACAGAACCTTTCTTTCTTTCTTTAACCTTCTACAACCATGACATTCAAAATTCCTGTTCCATGCCACGACAAACCTACCACCAAGGCTCCTTCTTTTCTATCTCTTTTCGCACTCTTTTTTGTCTGTTTCACTGACCCTTTTTTTCTTTTTATAAAACAAACCCCTTTAATATCTATAAAATAATTAAATCTACATAAAAATACATGTTTGTTTAGATCAGAAATCTAAAGCATAAGACAGAGAAAGACACAGCCAAACTTTGTCGTTGACAAGAACTAGGTTATAGGTATAAGCATACATACACATGACATGAGAGATTGGTTCATAAACAATCTATTCAAAGTTGCTTTAAAAGGTTCTGTTTCTATACACACTACTATTACTTAATTGTAGAGTCACGAGGGATTGTCAAATATAAATCGCACGACCAAATTGCAGTCTCATAATGGACAAGAAGAACATTTTGTCTTCATAGTATACACACATGTGCCACAACCTAGACTCTTGTTGTCCCTAATCACATTTTTGTTACTCATCGAGATTGATACATAAATATTAATCACTTGTTTTCTAGTGATCTACTCTCTCTCACTCAACCATAAGAAAAATTAACCAATTTATGTGTTAATTAAGAAACTGGTTTAAGTTATAAAAGTATTTTTTTATTAAAATTTTCATCATTATAGACTTTGATATTAATAATAAAAAAAAGGAGTTATTGGATACATAATTTCAATTCAACTGCAGGTTATTTTTAAATTATTAATTGATTAGAAAGGTGAAACAGTTAAAATTTGGATATATTTAAGTCTGTAAAAAAATATTGTTGTTTACAGTCAAGTCACGAGGGAGTGAAATTTTATTAATTTTCGTTAGCCTTATTTAATCATACTTTATTATATAACAGATGGGTTTTTCAATAAATTTATATGGTAATACTAACTTCTTTCGATCTGGTCACATTCATGAACATTTTAAAAAGGCATAGTTATAAGTCATATGAGATCTCCAATTCAAACATTGACTTTTACTGTATTAGCAATGCCAAATAGTAAAAACTAGAGTACTTATCTTTAGTTTAGAAGCATCTACATTTAATATTCCATGGTATGTCGACAGATATAACTATCTTAAAAAAAAAGATACTTTTGAGGACAAAAAAGTTTCTTTTAATGCATGCGTATACATTTAGTATAAATATTTTAATCAAAAAAATACTATTAATTCTAATTTTTGCTTTTGATTTGTAGGTTGAAGTATCTCTTTGAACTCTTATCTTTATAATTGTATTTTCCATAATAATAATAAATAAATAAATTAATAACACGATAAAAAAATTGTATTATTTTTGCCAGCAACGAACATTGAAAAGAAACTTCGTGGAAGAATGTTCATATCTCATCCCTAATTGAAATATTTTATTTTCAATACATATTCCTTGCATCTTATCATCAAGAAAATCATTCTAAGATGCGTTAGAGTTAACATTAAAAGGAGAGAACAAGAGAGAGCTTTCCTCGTCCATATCTTCAATCACTTTTTTTTCATCTTCTTTTCCCTCTCTCTTTTCCTTTCCTTTTATTTGTTTTTTTCCTTTCTCTTTTAATTTTTTTTCTTTCTTATCTCTTTCTTAAAGTCATCCACAACACGACTTCTATGGGGACAAAAGATAGACCCTTCTATTTATGCGAGAACACGAGATACGTTAATGATAATAGAACAATCGAGAAGTGTTTTCTTCATAATTATTCTATACCATATTACTAATCATACACTTACACAAAACACATAACTTTTCCCTGATTTAACTTAAAGAAAAAGCAAAGGGAAGAGTTGGATAGTCCATTTGATTTGATATTGGCCTAAGAATTTCATGACTTAGCTTAAAGAAAAGCATAAATTTAATGGATGATCAAGAACATTCATTCTGGCGCATGCATGATCGACCTCGCATGTCTAATAGTGGGACCCTTATTGTGTTCTTATTAGTACAATTAAGTCTTTAATTAACTTTAACATGATGATTAACTAAAAAATAATATAGTCATTATATATATATATATATATATATATATATAATCAGGATTAAGTTAAAATCTTTTGATATAATTGCCGCAAAATTCAGAAGGAGAGATTAATCGTTCGGTAATATTCTTATTATTCAAATTAATTTCATGTCATGATATATTGTGATAATATATTAGGTAAAACATCATTCAGGTTCTGAAAGTTTATAATCTGTCACATTAGTTTCTAATGTCAAATGGAAATTATTTTAGCCTACAAGTTTAAAAAGATTGTATAATTTAATAATAACGTATTTTAAGATAGTAAACTAACCATAAATAGTTAAATTTAAGGATTCACGTGGCATCTTAAAACATTGTTCTAGTTTCTTAATTTTGCAAATTAATGTGAGAACTTACACCTGAAAATGGTGAATATGGATTAATATTTTAAATCCTTTTTCTTTTAAATTTGACTATACTAGTATTGGTATACCTAGCTAGGAAAGAGGCAATAATGGGGAACATAAAGTCTGTTGAATCACATGCATTTCACAATCTTTTTCTTCTTCTTCTTCTCCTTCTCTTCTTTTGATAATGTGGGTGAAGCATGTTTAAAGATAGCAAAAAAAAAGACAATAAAGATGATTACTAAGCAACAAAAATGAAAAGGAGGAATAAGAAGAAAGGGATACATGCATCCACATATATATTCCACTACTCTGGTTCAACACTGAAGTGATGAATCTGCTGCAATGCTTGCTAGGTTCTCCACAATCGAAGGGATATTCTGTGAGATGATGAAGCACGTAACTTCCTTCACCAGCTTCTGGGTCCCTCCTCATCATAACTTTGTAAGGCATATCCTAAAAGTGCATTTTTTCTTATATATATCATGCATGCCATCCAATAATAATGCATGCATGGGTGCATCTGCATGCACCATGTTTATCTAAATTACATGGATAATACCCTAACTGATATATATTATCGTATCAGTTCTCGGTAAAGAAACAAAAGAATCGCAGTTTGATTGTTCTATTATTATATCGTGATAGGGAAATCATTGAATTCGTTGATTACTGGGAATGAAAAAACTGGTTCTTTTAAGCGATAGTGTAGTATTAAATGATTTTTAATTCCATTTTTTCATTTATTTGTATAACTTAGATTTATTAGAGAGGTTTATGAAAACATTTATATGCAGAAACCATCTTTAATAGAAAAAGGATGGTTGATTTGATAAAAGGAGCTAGGAAAATTAATAAAATGTTGCAGGAAGTGTATTTGTGAGGCAAAACCACCAAACTGGGGTATTTTTTTTTTTCCAATTTTACGAAATAGGTGCAATTTTTTTTAATAAAAAAGAGTAAGTCCATGTCATGAAAACACGACTTTAAATGAAGAAGTTGTAACATATTAGCATGACTTCAAGTGAGGAAGTCATGTCATATTGACACAATTTTATTGAAAAAAAAAATAAATTGAAGTCTCGTCAACATACAACGACTTTAGAAAAAAAAACTAAAATCGTGTAAACATGACCTAATTTTAGTAGACAAATCTTTTTAGACTGAAGTCGTATCAACGTGACATAATTTCAATTTATCTTTTTCTACTGAAGTCGTGTTCAATTCTTGTTCTTTTTTCCTTTCGCATTCATTTAAATTCGTATCACAATAATATAACTTTTTCACTTAAAGTCTTGTTGTCACAACACCACTTATCCATTTTTGTAAAAAGAAATAAAGAATTACACTTGTTTCAAAAAAACAAAAATTACTCATGTTTCGTGCTTTTATCTATCTGACCTTACCTTATGTAGCACTCTTATGCAACCTCCGTTAAAACTTTAGAGACAATTTTATATATACATCTTATTAATGAAAACAAAAATTACTCATGTTTCGTGCTTTTATCTATCTGACCTTACCTTATGTAGCACTCTTATGCAACCTCCGTTAAAACTTTAGAGACAATTTTATATATACATCTTATTAATGAAATAAGTCTGTACTCTTCCAATTTCTATGAGTTTTCAAACTTAGAAACTAAGCTGATAAAAAAGGTATATGTTAATGATTTTAGACCATTTTCCAAGATTGAGAAAGTTATTTTTTGCCTTTAAGACATCCTGTCTTAAAGTGATCTAATTTTACTTAAGAAAATTAAAAGTAAAGCCATTCGGTTTGGACTTTTATGACCATCACATCTCCCACACAGCTTCCTCGTTCTGTTCATCTATTTTACTAATCAAATAATCATTCTTCTCCAAGCTAATAATGGAGAAGTCTATGTTATCCAACTTAACAGTAACACTTTCATGTTTGGTAAATTTATTTCTAAACTGATTTTTTATTTTCCACTTAATCTTAAAGAGTTTCTCACATCATTCATTTCCAATATGAATTCCTTTAATGACTTTTTATTCTTCTCCGTTTTAGTAAAGAAAATGTTAGAAACAACTTTACTTTAGTCCGTTTCTGTTAGGAATACCATTTTCTAATAAAGTTTATAATTTTCCATAATATATATAATAATAAAAGTATATTATTGCCACCTAGCTTTCCACTAAACAATAGCCCTTCTGGCTAAGTCAATAATGTCTGATATAAAGTTCTCTTTGCCAACTGAGATGTGTCTCATTCAACCTACCAGCAGATTAATTCACGGTTTGCCTCAATTCCTTAAACTATAGAACATTTCTTTTCTAATTATAGTGTTTGAGGAACACACCAACTTAATTAAGGTGTGCTTATGCTGCCGGAGATTTTATATTATGAAATTAAAATTTATAAATGTGAGATAATATTTACTCTACAAACTGACTTTTAAAAGTTGAATTATTTCCAAATTCAAATTTTGAAATAGCCCTTTACTTAGACAAGGACTGCATAATGCATGACTGTTGCAGAAGGTGGAACCACACCAACACCTTCTTAATTATTATGACTCGTTTGGAGTTGGCTTTATTTGCAGACCAAAAAGAAGAAGCTGTTTTCATGTCCCACTAAAACCATATATATATATATATATATATATGAGAAGTAAAAGCATAAATGGCTGCAACAAATAGAAGGATATCTGAGAAAGCTTGTTCTAGACAATGGACACAGGCTAGAAATAATTGGTTTCAGTGTTCCAGCTTTAATTTGAAACAAAAAAAATTCTGAAATTCTCAGAACTATACGTGGATAACAAGGACAACTGAAGTATAGCAATTGCATATGGTATATACCATATTATAGTAACGGAAATCATGCAGAATACATATATTTGACTATTTCTTTTGTTTACTGTGTACAATTGCGGGTTGGTTATACTTGTATGGAATGTAAAAGAAATTCTTATTTTGAAGCCTAAATTATACTTGTATCTTTTAATTTTATCTGACACACGTTCGAACAAAAAGAGTTATAAAATACTGAAATTCATATGAAATGTTTTATGAGCAACAGAAAAATTAACTGATATTATATGTTTTTTAGTTTGTGAGTTGTTACTATTTTTCTAAATACTTTGTTTGAAACTATAGAATTTATGAAAATGAATATAAGTTTTAAGTAATGAGTCAAAGATTGGTTGATTCAAACTTAAGATTGTAAACTGAAATTGAAAATTATAAATAAAAATATATCTACTAACTTGTATTGTTTCTGCATAATTCAGCAATAATGAAATCCTGCAAAAAGAACAAATGTTCGATTTACATGGGGTGAAGCTTTGCATGAGAGCACAATATCCTTGAAAAGCAGAAGCTGTGGGCATAAGTTGGTACATGGTTCAGTTTAAAGAGGGAATAACTTTGACTGCAAAACAACACATGTATAAGGTATTGATTGGAGTCCCAAAATAAAGTGATCCATGAGCTGGTGCATGCATCATATCACTGCAAAAACAAACAAAAGTCATACAAACTTTTAAGGTTTATGTTCTTATCACAGTCACATTAATTGTTAATTAAAGGAATTAATAATAAATAATTAAAAAATAATTAAACTAATAAAGAGGATTTTAATAACTGGTATAATAAAATAATAGAATTTATATTTATATAAGTTATTAATGTAAAAATAAGGTCATTTTCTTAATAAATACATATATATTTTTACTTTATATTTATTAAGAAAGAGAGATAGTAGATTAGAGAATTAAAAAAAAGAGTAAAATTTTAGATTATCATTAATTTAATTAAATCTTTATAACACTAAAAGATCATTTTTCATAAAAAAATTATTATTTTATCAAATCTATAGAATATAGAAGAGTAATTTCTCATTAACGAAGATATACATATTTTTCCTTTAATATATGAGAATGTTATTTTAGTTTTCTATATTATGTAATTATAAAAAACAATTAAGTTTTTATACTATTGTTTATACAAAGTGGAAGGAAGCTAATCTAGAGAAAGCTTACCATAGAGCCCACAAATAGAAAAAAAAAAATTATGTAAATAACTTTATGGAGAATAAGGAAGAGATTGCATGATTGAACTGAAGTAAAAACTCACATTCTGCAAATCTGTTAATTATTCTTTCATAATTTATATCATTTAGACCCATGTTATATTTTTTTATAGGAAAAAGTGTTGGGGAGAAAATTTGGTGGTGTGTGATATAATTTCTAATATATTTTTAATAATAAATCACAATTTTCTTTGAAATGTGTGTATTAGGAATTAGATGAAATTATTGTTTTAGGGAGAGATGAGAAGAAAAGGCAAAAGTGAATAGAGAATGCAAAGAAGATAAGAGAAAGGTGAAATAAAAGGCAAAATTGAAACATGAAAATGAGATGGATTTTGCGGTGTGAAAGTGGAGAAGAAGTGTGGTGGGAATAATTATGATGACAATAATAGATTGCAAGATAGATTATTAGTTATAATCATGGCTCAACAATATCACTTTCCTTTGTCATCTCTTTTCAAGGCATGATTAGAAAAACTTCATCAATCTTCTCCTCCTTTAAAAATCAAAAGTGTTAATATACAAAAAAATAAAAATAAAATTACTTTCCACACCCTTTATCTTCCTCTTAAACTTTTCTCCATGTTGCTAAACACTAGTAGACAAAGGAAAAATAAGAGGAAAAACTTCCCGAATATATGTTGCATTAAAGAAACAAAACAAAACAAAAATAGTGTTACTTTTCAACTATATATAAAACATGTTAGTAATGCATTCAAGGAAATTTATAACAGAGTTAAACAACAATGGTCGATAGAGCAATTTAAACATAAAACGTTTGACCAGAATTTGAAATGACTTTAGACTAAATTTTGAATTTATTTATTTTCAAACTAAGAAAAATATTCATAAATTTTGAATTTTAGCTTTTAAAATAATATTTTACTACTTTTAGAAGTCGTTGTTTTTGTCTCATCACCACTGATACTAATATCATTATTATTTACAAAATTTGGATTTTTTTTAATTATTATTATTATTATTATTATTATTATTATTATTATTATTATTATTATTATTATTATTATTATTATTATTATTATTATTATTATTATTATCACCATCAGTGATCGTGATCATCATATACAAATATATAAACCTCTAATTAACTTCAACAGACAAGACAATTTTAAATTAATTTATTTTAAAACTAAAATCAAATAAAATTTTTCAAACAAAAAATTATCATATACTAAAAATTAATTATAGTTCTTAAATTTTTTAAATCTTACCACTAAAACTCATTTAAAATAATCGATAATATATATATATATATATATATATATATATATATATATATATATATATTATTTTTTTTTATATATATATATATATATATATATATATATATATATATATATATATCATGTCTTATTTAATATAACCATCTATTATTTGGCAAAATTTGAGTAAATTTCATTATATATATAAATGTATAAACCGTGTTAAATTCAGTGGAGACAACTTTGATAATTGAATATTGATTATGCATACTCCTAGGGGATCTATATTAAGATTATAAGTTTGTCAAGTCTAATTATTGAAAGCAATAATAGTATAAATGATATTTCACATCTCAATGAGGCATGTATAAACACTCTCTGAATAAAATTAATCATAAATGTGACCACTAATATAATAAAAATAAAGATATAAAGTGATCATTAATTAAAAAGATGTAACAAAGGACAAAATCATCTGATAATTTTTTTAAAAAATTGAAAAAGTATCATCATTCCTTTCTTCACCTTTCCTCTTTCCACCACTTACATAACTTTTAACACAGTACCATGTTTTGTGAGAAAACTGCAATACATGAATGAGAGAGGCAATTTTATTGCTTCTACAAATTCCACCAACTAATATGGTGTCTATAATTGCTTTCTACAGCAATTTCAAATAACTCATGAAACTTTATATTAAAATTTACACAAAAAAATTATATTAATGAGAACTTCATTAAATATAATTATTTAATTTAAAGAATTTCGTTTATCCAAACCAATAAATCCTTGGTAATTTGGCATGATATAGGACTTACCAAGACTTTTGGGGTTTCGTTCTAGGGTATTGACTTATGGAATCTTAATTCATAAAGATTAAGGTTTGCCTAATACATGCTTTGTGAATAAAATTAGTTATGTAGTGACTACAAAAAATAAAGATGGAAAACCAAATAAAATGAGTAAAAGAACGATGTTATTGTGATCCAACAAGGAAATAACCAAATGATGGCCTTATAATCACGACGGTTTCTTCATGCACCCTATACTTTCCTTTTGCACTCCCATAAATATAAAAAAAATAAAAATCCTCACTGTCTTTTTAGTTTAAAGTTTTTTTTAAAAAAAAAAATTGCATTACATAAACTTTTTAATTGTATAATCCAAAAGTTAAAAGTGTAATATGTATTACTCAGTTTAGAAATCATTTTCTGTTTAAATTTTTTTTGGATTATATAATTTAAAAGTTTTTTTTTACTTTCACATTACACAATCTAAAGTCATTTTTTTTATAGGAAAGAGTTTTTGAATTACACAATTTGAAAATTATTTTTTCATAAAAAAGTTTCAGAATTTTAATCTTAAAGTATCTTCATGTAAAATTCATTTTTACGTAAAACAAGTTCTAGATTGTAAAATCTGTAAAACATTTTAAATTGTAAAATTTAGAAATCATCTTTGGATTGCACACAATACACAAGTCATTATTGAGAATTGGATGAGCTTCTTTCATAATACAATGTGATATATAAGAGGCAACATTGTAAGGAGATAAGAAAGAACCAACAGTGACATAGAAAGAGATGATAAAGACTAAAGACATTTTTATATTTTAAGATTTAGATCTCCTATTTAAATTCTATATAATAATTTAAGAGTCAATTTCCCTTATCTGTATAAAGTAGAAAATCACTTATAAAAGATCCCAAACTACATCTTGCAACGAGAACTCAACTTAAATCAAAATAGTGACCTGTTAAACTTGTTCTACCCTACATCAAAAATTGGATTGGGGCTTTTGATCTTCAATCTGAAATAAGTGAAAAACTAAATTTTTAAGAGAGAGAGTGATTTTTGTTAAAATGATTTTCTGAATCTTTATACTATCAAATGTAGTTAGCAAATATAATATAGTAATATCAAATATAATAAAACATAAGTCCTAAACCCTATGAACTATGTCCTGCCCCCTCTCACAGACTGATCTCGAACGTCATATATACATAGCCCCATCACCAGTTGCTTCCCGAGCTAACTGTAACACAGCTTAAGTGTCCTCATAAGCTGGAGTGCCTTCAGTCACATCGCAACAATCAATCATCTTCTGCATGATGCTTGCAATCCGTCTAAATATACCCTGCATAATAAAAATAATACACATTAATACCACTTACTAATAATTAAAACTAATAGTTAAAAATAAGTTACCGAACAAACATGATCCTGCTGTGGAGGGGGAGGTGGGTCTCTATCAACTGAGCTATGAGCAAGATGACGAAATGCTACATGTAGTCGGTCATCCTCAGCACGAGGACTAATATATGGATGTGAGATACGTATAAACCAATCCATGTAGTCCTCTGAGCAAGCAAATGGCTCGGATGCTAGGGTCAGACCTGTGACCAGATGATCAGCAAAATGTAACCATCTATCGTCAATGGTCTCTAAAACACCACCGTCAAACCGCATAGCAGCGGCTGGAATTCTCTGTTCGTATCCAAACTGCCGCAATACACGATCTGATAGATATTTTTGTACAGTCGTCCCATATCGGATAAAACCCGTAAATAATGATATCAACTCAAATGGGCGAACTGATCGATGCGAAGCATATGGAGCCCAAATAACGTCACTATACGTCAATCGATCTAAATGGGCCCTAATATCAATGAAGCTAGAAATATGTCAACCAACAACATATCGAGCTGCCCGTGGCATCACCTGATGGTATCTGGAATTCACATCCCTTCTTCCTATAGACGAAAAGTGCTCATAAATCCATGCCTGTGTTATTTTAAATAAATCAAATTTAAGTATTTTCACAATACAAAAATATATAACGTCTTACATTAAATTAATAGTCAATCTTACCTGAATGAGAGTAATGTAACCACCCAACTGTCGGGTATGAGCAAAGCATGCGTCCCCTAACTGCTCATACGTGTATGCTAGAGCAGCTGCTCCCCAAGCATATCCTCCACACACGGGAAGATCCCTAAATAATGCAAGATATGACACAGATATGGAAGTAGCACTCTTATCTGCAAAAATAGTGCAACCTACTAGATGCAACAAGAAGGCTCTAGCACCATACTCCCATAATTGTCCGGTGCAAGAATCCTCATAAACCTCCCTCAACCAACTCAGTCTCACATATGAACTCCGACACTGTCTTAGCTCTTCATTTGCACGAGTTTGTACCACACCTAATAACTCAACCAGCAAACTCGATGATTCATCATAACCCAATGTCATGTATGTGGGAAATTGTCCCATAATAGGAATGTGGAGAATAGATGACACATCGTCCAATGTGATCGTCATCTCACCCATTGGTAGATGGAAAGAGTTTGTATCTCTGTGCCATCTCTCAATAAAGGCTGTTATTAAGCCTTTGTCGGCAACTTCATACCCAATCGTGCATAATGACAACAATCCAGAATTCTGCACAAAACCATAAACTTCTGGACAAGGACTCCCAAATTTATTGAGTTTTCTACCATAGGAGACCAACTTCAGTTCTCCACGGTCCTATACACAACAAAATTACATTTATAATAAAAATTTATACGTACCTACTTCAACTTAAACCAAGAACATAATACTGTAAATTGTAAATTCTTACCTCACCCGTCCACAGCCTAAACGCAACATGGTCAGCATAACTCACTAAAACTGAGCAATCTGAAGGACCTCCCGGGAATCCTTCAACTCCAACAGGAGGAACACCACCAACAACGCCGACTTGACCACATTGATCTCCTTTCCTCATTGAAGTCATAGGCCTCTCTCGACCTTCAGCTTGAGATGTGTCTCCTCTGGTTCAAATTACCATTAATTATCATCTCCTTTTCAAATCAATATCATCCCCAAAACTCATTGAATTTTTCTGTTGTAATACATAGTAAAATAGGTAATAATTTGTTTCAAATAGTAATATCTCTTTGTTTATTTCTATTGAATTGTTGGTTTTTAAGATTAAAACAATATAAATATTTATTGTCATTTATATTTTTACTTTTTACTTAATTTAAATATATTCAATTAATTTGGGATATAAATGAGAAAAAATAAAATAGAATATTATTTTATTAAAATTTAATAAATTAATTAAATTTCTTATTTCTTTCCAAAATACTCCTGGACTACACATGATAAAGAAGGGAGGGGATACATATAGTTATACTTACAGTAGTAGTTGCTTGTTCTAACATACTAACAAATTTTTTTACTATTTTAAAGAAGTTGAATAATTAATCCTCTGGTTCTAAATCGTTTTAAATAATTATCGTGGTTGAAATTGTTAATAAATATTGCCTAAATGCAATAGACAGACTTGTAAATTATAATAAATGAGTACAAGGGACTTGTAAATTAAGTGCACAAGTCTCAATAGTGGCACTCAAAAAAAAGAATCAATAAAGGGACATGTGACTCACAAGGATATATGCTGATGCATTCAATTGAATTTTTCCAAATTATCATAGCTCAGACTAAGCATCAAGTATATAAAATCCAAAAGAACACAACAACACAACAAAAGCACAAATCAGATACTCATATATATTAACAACTCTCATTTCAAGAGAAACAAATGGGTGCAATGCAAAACAATGAGTTTGTAGAGAGTGAAAATTTCATTAACAAAAGCAATGCAAAATCAGTAACACATCAGTGAAACAACATATAACAGTTCAAACAGCAAAAGTAAAGGTCAGAATTAAAATAAACAGAACACAAAATCAATATAAAACTGAAAGGAAGCAAGATCAAGCATTCAATCACCTAGTCTCCAAGCTGCTCATCCTCTTCTTCCTCAGCATCAACAGCATCCTCACCCCTTCCTCCTCAACAAGCTCATTCCCCTCCTTCTCAACCGCATGCTCATCCGTTCCCTCAACATCATCCTGTTTCTCAGGATGTTTCGGCCATGCAACAAGGGAATCAAACTCCTCCTCAGATGGAATATGAAATGAGTCCTGAGAAATGCCAGGTATGTGGAGTGAGAGGCTGCGTATGCTGCTCATCATCAAAACCTGGGAACGATACAAGGCATCCAACATCTGGTGAATCAATTGTTGATCAGTCTCTAATACCCCTAGCCGGTGAGGGATGCTACCGGGTACTGCAGGAGGCGCAACTCTCACTGAGGGAGCACGAGTTTCACTTCCCATGCAGTTTTTCAGAATGAATTGAGCATTAATAGGCTGACGAGGTTTCTGGAAAGGTGGCTCTGAGACATCAACTCCTGCTCTGCGACAAAGCTCGGTGATAAGAGATGGGTGACTTAGCTGACCACTACTGCCTGAGTTTGCAGTCAAATGAATCTCCTCAGCAATGATGGCTCCAACATCCATGGATAATCCAGCCATGATAGCATATACCATTTGGGATCTCCTCTCAGTGATATCTGAGGTGTGAGAGCAAGGAGAAATGTTGGAATGCAGAAAAGACATCCATATCTGCGCTAAGGGAAGCAAATCGCCTCTCAAAATTCTCCTTTTGTGGCCTGTTGTACTAGTTACATAGTCTGCCCCTGGCTTGCACAGTTTTTCAACCACCTTCTTGTAGTCTTTTTTCTTCTTGCACCATTCAACATATTGACAGCCTGATGGACCCAAATTTAGTTCGGTACCCAGAAAACAGTTAATGACTCGGCCATCTGACAAAGCTTTTGAAGGTTGGAACTCCTGCTTTGAGCAACATTGCATTGGCATAGAATTCTTTTACAATGGCTACGTTTGCAGGAGCCGCGTATCTCGTCAATTTGATCCATTTTCTTCTCTGGAGCTCTTGTTGGAACTCTTCGTGTTCACCGGTTTCTAGAACAACCTTTCGTTCCGGTAATAAGTTTCGGTTCTCGACTACTCCATACCATTGTTGGTGATCTTCTGAAAGAAACCGGTGGGAATCAAAAGATGGAGTGGCTTGGGGTTTTGAGACCTTTCTTTTTTTCGCAGGTGGCCCGGTAGGAGGATCCATCCTAAAAAAAAATCAAAATTAAAAAAAAAAAAAAAAAAAAAAAAAAAAAAAAAAAAAAATAAAAAAAAAAAAAAAAAAA
>Ga0209700_102905_pt1 | contig 33796 bp, 18 predicted proteins | sample SiratroredBW_FD_187528 | JGI IMG/M metagenome (GOLD analysis project Ga0209700, IMG submission 187528) | Root nodule microbial communities of legume samples collected from California, USA - Siratro red BW (SPAdes) (version 2) | ecosystem: Host-associated > Plants > Roots > Nodule | place: USA...
GAGGTCAAATCCTTGTCGGGCTCCCCTATTCAAAAAAATATATATTTTTGTTTGTTGTTATTTGCATTCTATTTCTGTTTTTTGGGAAAAATAAATATTTCTAAAAATCACACTCTTTTATTTTACTTGTTTAATTAAAGGTACCGCCTTAGGGCGGGCGTTGTGGGGTGCTAGTACCTTCCCCACACGTAACCGACTCCCGGACTCTAAATCCGATTTTGCAAACTTGCCTTATCTGACCTTTTTTGGTTTTCCATAGTTTTTCCTTTAATAAATTATGGTGGCGACTCCATTATTTTTCAAAAAAATAAATTATTTTTGGACAGCCGCCCCGTCGTGATCCCGGTTGCGACAGCATTAAATAGATTGATTCAAGACATTTTGAACTAAATAAACAATTTTAAGATTAACTTTCAATCTGAGTTTGTTCTTAATTTGATATGGGCTCATGAAAGATTAGATGAAGGAATTTTAGGCGAAAAATAATCTAATAGAAGCGTAAGGTACATATGTCATGTGGAGTGCTTCTTCCTCCACCTCCATAACGTCTTCATGCACCTCCATAACATCTTTCTACACCAACATAATTTTTGAAATTCCAACTTTAGACATAACGAAATGACAAAAAAGCCCTTGTTACAAAAGTAGCTTGAAAAATTGAAGATTTGAAAAAGAACGTGGAAGGTTATGCAAGCAGTGGTGGCAGTGGTGGAAGAACCCATTGTTGTTGTTGGAGTGATGGTGATTGTTGGCGGTTTTGAGATCGAATGACTTGCGAATTGTAGAAACCGTAAGTCATTCAAAAAATCTAATGACTTGTGATTTCTATAATCTGTAAGTCATTTTGAAAAATCGAAGTACTGCGGATTGTAGAAACCGTAAGTGATTCAATTTTACGAATGACTTGCGGATTGTAGAAACAGCAAGTCGTTAGAAAAATCAAATGACTTGCGGTTTCTACAAGCCACAAGTCATTTCAAAATTTGAATCACTTGCGGTTTTTACAATCCGCAATTTCAGTTTTCACTCAAAACCAATGGACACCACTGCCTTCCTCCGTGGCCAATACACCACATTTACCACTATAACACACAATTAAACTTACAATAATGCTTACCTTTCTTTCAATTACATGTATATGTGCCAAATACTCCGATCTCCAATTTTCCCACCTTTTGTGCGAGAATATTGAATGGCGAAAGGCAGAAACAAACGTGGTCGTGTGCTATGACAGTAACCAAAGGTGCAGGAAGTGCAGGGCGAGTGCAACACTGGAGGTGTGGAGGTGGGTTGGAAGGTGTAGTAGGATTTCAATGTTAATGGGGTGAAGGGTAAAATGGGTTTAAAAAATTTTTAAAGGGCAAACGTATTTTCCAATTTACTATGGAGGTGCATGAAGAGGCTATGGAGGTGGAGGAAGAAATACTTTGTCATATGTCACCATATTTAATTTAAGTCTAAATAGACTATTTTGGGTTGAGATTAAATTCCAAATAGTCAGCCATTTGAAAAATTTTAAATTATGTTTTGATGTATTTTGATTACATTTCTATAGAGTTTGGAGTAACTCTATTCAGTAAATTGTATGTAAATTGTATTTTTTGTTTTGTTTTTCAATATGTAATTAATATTAGCAAGATTCAGAGGGTGCAAAAATATTGATGTAGCATTAACCTAACATGCTTTATTCAGGTCAATTTTAAAAGTTAAGCAAAATTTATTATTTAAGTCAGCGATATACACGTAAACAAGACATTTATGTATTGAATACGAATTTCATTTTAAAATTTCATATATGAGAGTATTTTTATTGAGTTTTTTTATTGAAGTTATAAACTTATCAATACTTAAACATTTTAAAACGTTTGAAATACTCTTTATCGTGAATTTAAAAATTTAATTTTTAACTAGATTCATATATAATATATATATATATATATATATATATATAATATTATATACAAAATTAACTTCACACACTCATAATGATTTATGTATACTAATTTGATCAACTATTCAGCATTTTCACTATTTGTTTATGTTCGATTAACTACCGTAAACAATGATGAGATGGAAGAGTTATTGTAAATATACTTCTTGATTTGTAAAAAAACTCTTGTATGAATAACTATTTTTATAATATTTAATATATTTATCTTTTATGTTTCTGACACATTTTTGTTCATTTTCGACAAAATTGTATCTTATTGTTAGGGTAAAATTCAGGATGTAATTCTTTTATTTATTAATGTATCACTTATTCATGGTTAATTTGTGTGATCGTAATTATTTATGTTAATATTTGACTGCATCTTGTATTTCCATTTGACGTTTTAATAAAAAAAAATCAATTAGCTTTTAGAAAAATAAAATTTTACTTTTACGTCACCAAAATATAAAATTTAAAATATATAAACATATCATGAAAAGTGTCTAAACCTAAGATTAAAACAATCAAACATAATTTTAAATAATTACTCTAATTATAATATTTTTTTACTTTAACTCAATTTTTAAATTAGTTTAATTACATTAAGAAATGCATAGCTAAATTAATTTAAAATGCATAATTTTCTCAAATAATTATTCTGAAAGTTAAACTATATAATATAATTATTTACATAAAAAGTTTTAGTTATATACACACATAGACACGATATATTCATATAATTAAGGTGTAAAAATTAGTCAAAAATATACCTTCAATAACTTTTCTATAAAATGCAAATTTGAATAATCTATCTGTTGAATTTCATAATATTATTTTAATAATTATGTACATCAAACTTCACATAATTTAATTTTCTTTAGTATATTATCTAATAATAAATAATATTTACATATTTTAAATGTCTGATTATAGTTTATAATTAAGTGATGTGAATATCTAAATATTTTAAATTGTTTAAAATTCTACACATAATTTATTTAATAACAATATAAAATTCAAGAATTTAGTTAATGAAGTTTGTGTTCTATAAATAGTTCTTGAAAATGTAACAATCAAACTATAAATGAATACTTTAATAAATATTCACCTCAAATTTGTACTAAATGAATAGATGAATATTTAACTTATTCATTTATGGATGAATACCCATAAATTTCAATTATTCTCATGGTATTTTTAAACCTGTCAAATAAAGAAAGAAAAAATTTAATATCCTTCCTAAATCACTCTCTTATATCTCTCTCAAACCAAAATGAATAAAGGCTAACAACCATTACCTCATACTGTTATTATTAATATAATCACAATAGAGATTTTTTTTTTCATATAATTTTACTTAGAATGGATTAGAATGAAAAAAAAATTAATTACATTTTTAGCTAAATTGTATTTGAGTTATGACTTCAAATCAAGAAAGTCAGATTTAAGCTACACAATTTCTAATCCTAAAAATTTTTAGTTAAGATTGTGATCGAAAAATACGACTTTGATGTAAAACGGCATCAATAAAAAACCGTGCATCTTGAACATAAATTTGATTAAAAAAATTAGTAAATATTAGGACTTCCGTAAGTGTGAATACATAAATTATATATGTAAAACGCGACTTCAAGGTAAAAATTATACAATTGAAATTGTATATAGGAATGACAACTTTAGTTATATAAATTTTATATAGAAATCGTACATGCACCATTTTTGTGTAAGTTTTTTTAATTTTTATATAATAGTTAGTCATATTATATCTTAAATTAAAATATACAATCTCAGATACATGAATAATTCAAAACAACAATGCATGATAGAGATATTCTGACTCAAAATTATCATTCAAACTTGTCATTCACATATTATTTATGATTGAACAATTCCCACACAAACTTTTCCCTCAATAATTCATTAAAATACCATAGCCACAATTAATAAGGACAAACGTGGAGATTTCAAATTAACTAATTTATTCTTTAAGAATAATTGAGATTTCAAATTAACTAATTTATTATTTAAGAATATATATATATATATATATATATATATATATTATTTTTATTTTTAATAAATTAGATAAACAAATATATATTCTAAAATATGGCAATTAATTTTTTTATTTATTTCAAATTCAAAATATCCTTTTTAAATTAAAAATATTTAAAATTTATAAAACAAATTTTTAATTTTATTTAGTTTTGTAAGTAAGGTTCTATATTAAAAATTTTACTGGAATACATACTACAGGAGATCTTTCAGCATGTTAATAGAAAATTAGCATATTAAAAAAATTTCCTATTTCAATACTATTAATTTGAAGATGCTAAAACAGTTTCAATATACAGTTACTCAGTCATATAATTAGAGAGACAATATCAATTTTTAACACATTTCAACTTATCTCTCGCGAATGGTTTTGTGAAGAGATCAGTAAGTTGGTTATCCGTTTTGCACTTCACAATCTTCATTGCTTACGTGATTATGAATAAAGTGATGCCGACTCTCAATGTGTTTCGTTTAGAGTGTTGCATAGGATTTTTGTTAGATTAATAACACTTGTATTATCACACTTAATAAGAATTTTAGAAAGGCTTAGACCGAATCACTTAGCTTGAGCCATTTGTGTACAACAACTCCCAATTGTTAAGATTAATAACTATATTATCACACTTAGGAATTTCAGAAAGCTTAGAGTTTGATTAGAGTTTGAGCCACAATATTTATGTACAATAATTCCCAACAACACAAGCTTGCTTTTTTCTATGTCATGACCTAGTATATGACACGTCCTATTAATACTCTGGTCGAGCTTATATCCGACAAAGTCTAAGTATGAATAACTTGTGTCAAGCTTGATGGGGGCTTTTCTAAAATAATTTTTGCTAATTAAGTTTGACAAATATTCAATAATAAAAATAATTAAATAAATTAATGTTTAGGGTTTAAACTGAATTCTCCCTATTGTTACTTAAAAAAATTTATTTTAAATTTTTTAATGATTCATATATATTATTTAATATAATTATAATTTTTTTATTGCTCTGAGAATAACTTTTTTTTATGAAATAAAAGATCACAACATTTTTTATTTTGATATCATATACATAAACCTGTGTAATCTTCTCTTTTTATATAACTTCTCATCAAGCTATTTCTATTAAACTAACAATCCAGAAAATTACAAAGTGTTGTTAAAACTAAATTCTTTTATTAAAATTATTTTAATTTTTATATTATATTATATTATATATATATATATATATATATATATATATATATATATATATATATATATATATATATATATATATATGTAAAACGTCTAATGAATATAAGTTGATTATATATACTTAAGTTATTTTTAAATCTCGTTTGCATCTTTAAACTTTATGACTTATTTTGCTATTTGTAAACAAATTGTATAAGTATATTAATAAAAAAAATATACAATAAAACTGTAAAAAAATCGATTCAAATCAAACCACAAAACTTAATTTGATTTGATTTGGTTAAACTATATCTAGTTTTTATGACATTTTTAACAAATAATTGAACCAAAATATACGGTAAATATTTGTATATAAAGTTATATAGACATATATGTATATTACTATAATATGTAATAATAATATTAATAATTATAATGTTACAAATTATAATTACAATTTTCTTAGTTTAGAGTTTTTAGTATTCATATAAATTCTCAATATGATTTATTTTATATTTAAAATGATATTATCACGATTTGAATGTTAAATAATTTGGTTAAGCAATAAGTGTCAACGATTGATATATAATTTATATTTGTATTTGATTTTAGTTTATGTGTTTTATAAAATTTACAATTAGTTTAATATTTATTTTCGATGATTTATTATTTTATTTTAGTCCAATTAAATTCTAAACTTACCATATTCATTAAAGGTCAACTGTCAATAAATAATCTAACTAATTGAAATGTAAAAATAAATTGAAAATTAGATTAAAACTGTGATTTATCTAAAATATGTACTTGGAATAAAAAAAAAACAAAAGTAACGGTTTATGAATTATATTGGATAAATATATTTTTTATAATAATTTTTAAGGTAAAATTTTCCCATTTAGTTCTTATATTTAAATAATTTTTACCTTTTATTCTTATTAAAAAATATTTATTTTTATATCTATGTGTATTATTTTAGTAATTTTTTTATTCCCTATCACTTTAGACAGTACTAACTGAAAAAATAAAAAATATATGTATCGAGATTGAAAAATATTAAAACTAATAAAAGTTAAAATGAATACTTTTTAAGTATAGAGGTCAAAAATTAAAATTTTATAATTATAAAAATAAAATAATTAATTAGCCTTATTACAATTAAAAAAAATATAAAATCATTGATAATTGATAATTTCTTAAAAAGCTTTACTCCAATAAATATGTCTAAATTAACTATTAAGTGTTTTGAAAATAATTTTAATTAAAATATTTTTAAAACATTGTTAAAACATAGATAATAAATTTGGTTATTTTGATATTCTATTTGGATAAGAGTAAAATAAATAAATAAAAAAAATCTGAAGGAAATAAAAAAAATAGATGATAAAAAAATGGTCTTTAGATGCATAAAAATTGTAAGGAAATACATGAAAGACTTTCTCACCACTTATCAATTTGTATGAGTAAAAATATATATAAGAATCATACACTTTTTTTATAATTATTGAATGAATTTTTAATTTAATACTTTAAGTTATTATAGTTAAAATTTTATATTTTATTTTTAAAAATCTACAACCATACATTTGTTAAGTTATGCGTGTGTCCACCTTTTTATCATAATAAAAAAAAAATAATTAATTTTATATTAATTATTAAATTCATGTGTTTATTAAATTTTAAAAATTAATAAATATGTACACTAAAATATCAGTTACAAATTAAATTATTTTAAGGCATTATTTATTCAATTTATTTTTTTACACATAAATTACAATAATTATTTTGATTGATTGTTTTTATTGGTTACTTCATAATGAAAGTTTGTTTTAAAAATTATTTAACAAAAATATTTTAATTTTTTTTGTTTTATCTTATTTTTATTTACATTTTAAAATCTAAATTATTTTTTTTTGAAAAATGAATAATTAAAAATAACACGATATTACAATGTAAATGGCTTATTATTCTCTGGGCCAGGCCAGAAAGATGACCACGTGTATGCAGGCACAGTTTATGAACAGTGGAGATTCCTGCACTCGATTTGATCCCATAAATAAATCATGCTTCACTTTTTCCACCAAAAAATAATTAAAAAAAATGGTGGAAAGATAATGTGAATCCTATTCAAACCACACGATCTTGTGACCTTATTTTGGACCGGCGGTGGCGGTAGCGGTGGCCGGCGATTGATAGTGGCGTGGAGCAAGACATGGTACTACTCCTCTTTCCTTTTACTTTACCTACCAAATCAGAGAACAATTATCTCCTTCTTCACATTGGTGACTCGTGCTTCTCTGTTTTTACTGTTTCTGGATCAGTATTCTAGAAGCTTCCTTCTTTCTCTCATACTTCTCACAAATTTCCGAATTCTCTGTGCGATTGATAGGGATTTTCATGCTTTTCTTCTTAGATCGATGCTCTTGCTTTTATTTATTTATTTATTTATTATTATTGTTATTATTGTTATTTTTGGTGTAATTGTAGATTCTCCCTTCATTAAATTGATTTCAAAGATAGAACGTGTTTGCATCTTGTAAGGACTGTCGAGTTGATGAGTTTTATTTTTGACATTTTAGTGCAACATTTTTTGTTTTGTACATATTACCTTGTCAGTAATAAAGCACAAATCTTTATAATATTATTTAATTATTTTGATTATGACCCAATATTAGTTAATTTTGAGGCTGGCTTGTTTCTAGTTGTTGTCTTGAAGCTGCAAGCATTGAATATAGAGCCATGTCTACATGAGATGTATGTATGTGTATGTTTGTAGGTACGGGATGATTATTTATTTAGGTAAACTACTTAGTCGTTATTTATATAACCTTTTGTATAAATACTTATAGGAAAAGGGAACATGTATTAAAAGTATATATAATTTCTCTTTAAGTTAAAATTAACTAGTGTACCTTAGCTTTTGAAGAAACTTAAATGCATAATTTTTTAGCTTACAAAAGAAGTTCAATTTATTTTACTTTTTTTCTTATATGTTTATGAAGAAGTTTATCTCAACAAGACCTTATTTAGTACTTACTGATACTGTAAGATTGACTGTAATAAATTAAAAAAAAAACTTATCTTGACTTTGATAAGTTTCTCCGTCAAACTTTGTGAGGTTAAAGTGTACTTACTAAAAAGCATATGTATGTACAAATGTGAAAGCATATGTATGTACAAATGTGAAAGCATATGTATGTACAAACGTGTCATTGTTTCTTTATCAGTTTTTGGCTTTTTAATTCATGTTAGTATAATAAAACTATTGTGGAATTGTTAGCATGTGCAAATGTGTCATTGTTTCTGTTGGTTTTTAGCTCAGTTAACAATTGTATCTTTTGTCTCTATTATCACTGCAGTGTCTGTTTGTTCTATCTTTTGGTAAGTTTATCTTAGTGACCAGAGCTTTCATCTTACTGTGTTTTAGTGTATAATCAACTATACTGGGTGTTTGAGTCTACTTAGCGTCTATACATTCTCTAGCTGTTTCATAACTGATTTCTGTTACTGATCAGTTAGTATGTTATGTTGTTAAGCCTTGTAAATAGTCATATATCCTCGCTATGGTTACATAACAGTTTATGAGAGTGTATTTGTGAGATTACATATTTGAAGTTTTTGTAACTCATTGAGAGAGTATTTTGTAACTTAGAGAGAATTCTCCATAACTCTTTTGAGAGAGAACTTGTTCTCATTGATAGTGTGGTTTTCTGTGGATGTAGATTGGAGTTTGTTAACACTCTAATCCAACCATGTTATATCTTATGCGTGTTTTGGTTCTTGTTTCTTTTCTTGTTTCTTGAAGTTCTTGGTTTGTTTTTTGTTACAACAAATTTTTGCGGTGAGTGTGGAATGGTAAACCTCTATGGGTATTGCGAAATATGATGTTGAGAAATTCATTGGAGCAATGATTTCAGATTATGGCGGTTGAAGATAAGATCATTTATTGTTCAGCAGGGCTTTTTAGAAGTGCGTGATGATGAATCCAAGAATGATGCCACTATGGCTGAGAAAGACAAGAAAACATTATTAGAGAAGGTTCACAATAATTATTTTAGTCTTCCTGACAGTGTTGAGACAAGGGTCAAAGGAGAAGATTGCTGCATGGATCTGGACTAAACTTGAAAGCTTGTCTTTGGCAAAATCTTTGGTAAACCATTTGTAGTTGAAACAAGCTTTGTGTTCATTCAAGATGCATAGTGAACATCCCGTTAATAAGCAGTTGGATGAATTCAATAAGTTGATTTTGAATCTTGGAGACATTGATGTTGAGATTGAAGACAAACATCATACTGAGCTTCTTTTGTGTTCATTGCCAAAGAGGCATATTCATTTTAAGGCAACTTTGATGTATGGAAGAAAGTCAGTCTGTCTCTCTTGATGAAGTTCAATTAGCAGAGTTCCAAGAAAATGAATGAAAGAACATAGTCAAAGTCATTTGGAAGGGTTGATTCTTAGCGGAAGAGCAATAAGGAAAGAAGAAAGACACCATTGTGAAATGGAAGGCCATCCTAGAAAATATTTCCTGAAAGACAGAAGGGGGAACTCTGAAGTAAAAGAAGCCTCAAGGCTCTAGAGATGCAGCTGTAGTAAAAGACGGGTATAAGTCATTAGGTGCCTTACTGTGTGTAGTAGTGCTATCAATGCAGAGTGGGTCATGATCTCTAGATGCTCATTTCATATGATTCCTAATAGATCTTGGTTTGAAGAATTTCAGAGTATGAAGGAGGATTTTTTCTTGGAGATAACAAGTCAAGCAAGATTACTAGTATTTGAGTTATAAGATTTGGACTATATGATGGAACAGAAAAGATCTGCATGAAGTTAGTCATGTACCTGACTTAAAAAGAAATGTAATATCGCTTGGCAAATCAGGAAAGAAGGGATGTGTTCCAAGGTTATAGAGGAGTGCTAAAGGTGATGCAAAGATTTGTGATTGTTGTGAAGGGTGCGAGAAAAGATGACCTGTATTCCTTGGAGGGTTATAAAGTGGTTTTGTCTTTGTTGTTGCTGAGAAAGAATTGTCAAGAATATAGTTATGACACAAAAGGTTAGGTGATATGAGTTAAAGAGGTTTGTTGAATTACTAAAGCAAGTGTTACTTGCAGATGAGAAACATGAGAAGTTAAGTTTTGTGAATAACACATCTGTGGTAAATCCTATAATGTCAAATTCAATACAGGACAACTAAGAACAAGAGACACTCTTGAAATGTTCATGCTAATCTATGAGTACCATCAAGAACTCTATCACACTCCGGGTCAGATATTTCCCATTAATAATGATGATTACTCAAGGAAATTATAAATATATTTTCAGAAGACCAAAGATGACGCTTTTGAGAATTTCAAGATCTGGAAGTGTCTAGTGGAGAATGAGCCAGGGGGAATAGTAAAGAGATTTAGAACAAATAATAGTCTTGAATTTTGTTCAGAGTTTTTCAGTAACTTTTGTAAATAGAATGGTATAACTTGACATAGAACTGTGGTTGGAACTCCTCAACAACATGCCCTATTAGAAAGATTTTGATATGACCACTTTGGAAGAGTGAGATGTATGTTGCTAAGTGTGAGAGTTCCAAATATCTTTTTGGTTTAAGCAAGTGCACTGTTGCCTACTTGATCAACACATTTCCTACAACTGCTTTGGAGAGAAAGACTCTTGTGGATATTTGGTTAGGTTATCCTCCTAACCTTAAAAAAATATGAGAATCTTTGGTTTTGTTGCTTATGCTCATATTAAGAAAGATAAACTGGTAGTAAGAATTGGTAAATGTTGCTTCTAGGATATATTGAAGAAGTGAAGGAATAAGGGTCTTGAGCTAAGATTCAAGAAGTGTATGATTGTGATGGCTTATAAAACAAAGGTTTTTTTCAAATTCTTGACAATCACTCTGTAATATTGTTGCTCTATGTTGATGACATTTTCATAGCAAGCAATAGTAAGGTGAAGTTGAGAAGGTGAAGACTGAGTTGAATAGTGTTTGAGAAGAAGAATTTGGAAAGAACGAAGAAGGTCTTCTAGATTGAGATCATGAGAGACAAAAAAAAGAATCCATTATACCTGTCTTGGAGAGCTACCTTAAGAAAGTCTGTGATAAGTTTGGAATGATTAACTTGAAACTTGTTTCTTCACCTTTAGCTAGCATTTTAAGCTAAGTTGTAAACAGTATCCTAAGACATGAAGAGTGTGGTTATATGGATACAATTTCATATGCAAACATTGTTGGTATGTGATGTATGCAATGGTTTGCACTTGACTTGATATTGCTTATGTTATGAGTATTATGAGCAGATTTTGACAAATCTTGGGTGAGAAATCTGGAAGACGCTTAAGTGGATCTCGAGGCACTTGAAGGGGTCTCTTGGCAGAGTTTTGGTTTATAGTGGAACTAGAGATAACAACTTCTTTGGAAGGGTTTGTAGACTCAAATTATGTTGGATGTCTAGGTACTGGGAAATCTCTCACATGTTATGTTTTCACTACTTATGGTATTGCTATTAGTTGGAAGGCAAGTTTATAATGTTGTGGTTTTGTCTACCATTGAAGTTGAATATATGGCAACAATAGAAGTTGTGAAGGAAGCTCTGTGGGTCAGGGGTTTTGCTGAAGAGCTGAGAGTTCGCAATCAAATTATAATAGTGCATTGTGATAGCAGTTATTAAAGAACTTTTTCATGAGAGAACCAAGCATATTAACATTAAGTTGCATTTTGTACAAGATGAGATTGCTAGAGAATCTATGATGGCGAAGAATTTTTCAACAAACCATAATTCCTGTTATGATTACAAAAATGCTTCCAAACAGTAAGTTCTATCATTGTTTAGGGTTGATTGGAGATTAAGTGTTGTTCTGGGCTTCTAGATGTTCGTTGTCCAGTGTTAGAGAAGCTTGTTCATGAACCAAGGTGGAGATTTGTTGTTTTTTGGCCCAGTCAACAAGCTGTATCATCTATTTCTAGTATTGTAATATCACCTGTCTATTCTATCAAATGGAGAGTTTATCTTTATGACCGAAGCTTTAGTCTGTAGCTTGTTTCAGTATCATCATCTATACTTGGTGTTTGAGTCTGCTCGGTGTCTGTTTGTTCTCCAGCTGTTATGCAACTGATTTCATTTACAAATCAGTCAGTATGTTATGTCGTTAAGCCTTGTATATTCATATATCCTTGCTGTGGTATGCAAGTGTATTTGTGAGATTACATATTTTCTGTAACTCATTGAGAGAAGTCTCTTTAACTCTGTGAGAGATAACTTGTTCTTGTTGATAGTTTGGTTTTTCCGTGGATGTAGATTGGATTTTGTTAACACTCTAATCGAACCATGTTATATCTTGTGTTTGCTCTATTTCCTGGTTCTTTTCTTGGTTCTAGAAATTCTTTCTTTGTTCATTATTACAATTTTGGCTTTCTTGATTTGTGAGCATTCCCACAGAATTGGCTTGTTTCACATTAGTTTCTTTATCAGTCTTTGGCTTTTCAATTCTTGTTGGTATGAGAACTTCAGTGGAATATATTAAAAGTATGTTAGAATGGACTGTAGAACCATTTTAATTTTGTGTGGATTGGCATGGTTTTGTATTGTGAAGAGGATTGGTAAGCCGTGAGAACATGTTGAGAAGCATAGTCCGTGAACTCAAGGAGATGAGAGATGGAATAGGAAGCACATCTAAGCGGGGTGCAGAAAGCAAGCTTCAGCTAAGTCGAACAAAGTCACATATTGCTCCAGATGTTCTTGCAACTACATTTGAATTTATTCAACAGGGACAATGGGCAAATCTTCCACAAGAATTGCTTTTTGACATAATCCAGAGGGTAGAAGAGAGTGAAACATCTTGGCCTGCTCGTGCTGTTGTTGTCTTCTGTGCTTCTGTATGTAAATCATGGAGGTCTATTACAAAAGAGATTGTCAAGACTCCTGAACAATGTGGAAGGATCACATTTCCTATTTCATTGAAGCAGGTAATAAATTCTTCACCCCTTTCTGCCCTACTCTATTATGTTTCTTATGTTCTTTTCCTTTTATGTGTATGGATAGCCTGGTCCACGTGATTCTCCAATACAGTGCTTTATCAGGAGGAACAAAGAAAGTTCTACATATCTGTTGTACTTTGGTCTGGTTCCATGTAAGTTATTTCATTGCTGACACCTTCCATCCCTTCTTTAAAATTAAGGGATGTCATATTTCTGAACTTTAAATTGCTCTGTAAGAGCTTGGTATTAGTGACTATAAATGTTAAACTTCAAGGACTTACATATGTGTGTGTGTATATATATATATATATATATATATATTGTATTGTTATTGTCATTTACTTTGTAGGTGTCACCATCATCATTCTGTTTCTTTGGATTTCGCCGTCTTCATATTTCCTTTGTGAAATGAACCACTTGGTATCAATATAATTGTTAACATTAATATAGTGTGTAGCAGAATGCACTTTGCTTGACATAAAATCTTATCTATATATATAACTTAAATGGTGCTTGAATAAGATAGAAATGAACTTAAACCTTTTGATGCAGTCAAAGCCAAATTTTGCTTTGTTTTCCTCCCTTCATGATCTGCTTGTCGGTCCATCTTACTGAAGTTTTGATAGAGAATGAGTTCTTGATATTCTATTTGAGAAGCTTGTTTTGGCTTTAATTGTACAGCAGAGAATGACAATAACAAGTTGTTATTAGCGGCCAAAAGGATAAGAAGAGCAACAGGCACTGATTTTGTCATATCCTTGGCCACAGATGATTTTTCTCGAGCCAGCAATAAATATGTTGGTAAACTGAGGCAAGTTTTTGGTCGATAGAAACCTTACCTTCTTTTCAATTTTCACCTTGCCTCTTATCATTTACGCTGATACTTGATGTTGTGCTTTGGGCAGGTCTAATTTTTTGGGTACCAAGTTCACCATATATGACAGTCAACCTCCCCGAGATGCTGCAATTCAACCAAATTGTCAATCTAATAGGAGATTTCATTCTAAGCAGGTGTCACCAAGAGTTCCAGCTTGTAGCTACCTTGTTAGCACAGTTTCCTACGAGCTGAATGTCCTTTGCACTAGAGGGCCAAGAAGAATGCATTGCGTTATGAACTCTATACCCGTCTCAGCAATTCAGGAAGGGGGCAACGCCCCAACTCCAACTTCTTTCCCTCAAATATTTGATGAACCTTTTTCTCCATCACCAGCAGCGAAAGAAAAAGTTCCAGTCCCTGATTTAGACTCTTCAAGCTTATCAGAGCCACCAATATCGAGCCAAGGCTCAACTGAGCAATTGGCACTGAAAAACAAGGCTCCAAGATGGCATGAGCAACTACAGTGCTGGTGCCTAAACTTCAAGGGTCGTGTGTCTGTGGCTTCTGTTAAGAACTTTCAGCTTGTAGCTGCTGTTGATCCATCACATAACATTTCTGCTGAGGAGCAAGACAAGGTAATCCTGCAGTTTGGAAAGATTGGAAAAGACATATTCACCATGGATTACCGTTATCCACTCTCTACCTTCCAAGCCTTTGCCATCTGCTTGAGTAGCTTTGACACTAAACCAGCTTGTGAATGAGATGCATCACCACCGTTTGATCTTCATCTGCCGAGTTGTTGATTGTCAATCGTGGTGGCATGCAGCTGAAAATCTAGCTGTTCAGCCAGTAGTAACCTTCCCTTGAATCGGTTGTTGATTCTGGAATTTGTTCTATTTGTTATATCCTGGTCGTCTAAAATTAAATTATGTGAAGTTTAATGATTTCTGTAATATATGTTTCCGTTATTCCTCAATCACAAATGTTTTGATTTGTTTAAAGAGCTTAATGGCAATGCATTATTAATATAGAAAACATTACACCATCAATCGATTGAACAGAAATTTGCACGAGAATGAATTGAGGTAGTTATTATAAAGTTTCAATAAAATTGTCATATATGATGATTTAAGATTACATAACTATGTAAATCTTTTTTTGATGAGTGTATAACTTATTTTCTCGTGTAAATACTAAATTCAGTTGTTAGCGTTCTTTGCAGATTTTGATAACATTAAACAACTCTAGCAAGAGCTGAATATCATTACTCATTAACGTGCGCTCATAGGCATGAAATGGTGTACTTCACATATTCGTTTAGCGAGAGCTAAACATCATTCCGTTCAGGTTAATAACCATTGAACCATTGGCGACTTCAGATTCAGTTCTGTTTGAGTTCAACTTGACATTGTGATTTAAATTCATGGTACACAATGCGGGTTTGAGTCAACTTGTCACCATAGTAAACCTGGCCAATAAGGGTCTGAAGCTCACCCCTAAAGGATCAATGGTTCACGTGTCAGGATGATTATATTAACTTATTAAATCACTGAAAAACTTAAATATTGAAAAATAATTATAGAAGGGTTAAATAGAGCTTAAAAGGGTTTTATAAATATTTCTTAAGACGATAGAGAACAAACTGCAGTTTGAGAGTGGTCCTCTAATGATTTAGAAAAAGTTTCAAAGAGAGATTTTCACAAATAACAAAGATAAGAGAAACTAGTATATGTGTAGAACACTAAACAAATAAGAACCTTAATATTTACCTTAATTGATCCTAGTATTAGTCTATATGTAATTCGTTTTTACTAACTTCAAATAATTTTATTAACTTCAAATAATTAATTACAATTATTTTCATTGTCACCTCTTATTTATAAGGACTACATAAAGTTATTTGCTATCTTTTTATATATTTGAGATACTTTTTTTCTCTATTTTTTCAAGTATCTAGTAATTGTTACTTATCATATATATGTAAATAAAGAATTCATTGTTAAGAGATTGTTTTGTTGAGTGAATGTTTTATAAGTAAAGAACATTCTCTCTATATTGTTGATAAAAGTTCTAAAATCTAGTATTTATATGCTTGAAATAGAGTTACATGCAAAACACGTTAATATTTCTCATAGAATCATTAATTGGTTCTGTATGAAAAATATTCTATTTATAAATGTCTTAAATAAAACTATTGTGATTGACATATTAATCTTTTGTTGTGTGTGAAAGATGAACAAATAGAGATATTTGTTATACTTAGCGTTGTTCATGAAAACACTATTTTAAGCATTCAACAAGTTAAAGTTGGTGTATTGTGTCATAACCTTTATAAGATATGTGAGTCCACATGTGATGACTTTTTAAGGCTATTTAATAAATTTTATTGAATCTTTATCTTCTTATAGAGCTTCTTCTTGAACCTTATGTCTTCTCTTATATGAATTTCAAGAGATTATTGTGTAGATGTTATATGAGATTAGACAGTATATTTACTTGATAAAGTAGAACTTCTTATAATGAATGTCTTTGTATTTTTTTTCCTTGTAAACATGGTTTAATCATATAATCAATTTATCAAAACTAGGAATTATTTATTATCTAAACTAAAAGTAGTCTAAACGATTAACATTTATGAGGACCGGATTATCTTAGGTTACATGATTTAGATAAATATATTAGATAAAATTATTTGGTGTAGCTATGAATTTGTTTTAAACTTTATATCATGTTATTTATTTTAAATACAAAAAATATATAAAATTTAATTTGAAAAACACAATTTGGGAGAGGAAAATATTCTAAATTTAATAAAAAAAAACATGAACAAGTTTAAGATGAATTATATTATAACAACATTAAATCTGGTTATATACACCGTCAAAGTGAAATTCTATGGTGAGAAAAAATGTATTTAAGTTGACAAGAAAAAATAAATTAACAAACTCGTGTAAATTGTAAATAATTTGGTATGACTTTAAAGATAACTATACTAAATGTTAATAAATTTAGTGTACACAAAATTTTGATAGGCTTTCAGTTTATTGTAAAATATTAATAATTAAAATCTGAATTATAATGATATTAAATATTTATAATTAGGATTTAAAAAGTATTTATGGTTGTCATGACTCAAATCCAGTCAATCAATTATTTATCACATTATTTTTTAACATCTAGAATTGTCTCACTTTTATATTTTATTTGGATTTGGGTTTGGGGAGAGGAATAAGACTGATTAGAAGTGAAAGTGAGATTCTTTGAATTAAGATACAGAGAGTGAAAAGTGAAGAAGAAAATAGGGTGTTCTAATTGATACGATGGTAAGATTGTAAATTTATTCTTATAGTTAAAAATAATTTCAAATCAAATAGGATTAATATGTTGGGTATAATTAATAATTTATATTTTTTATTGATAAAATTGTGAAATTATGAATCTGTCATTGAATTTAAAAATAATTTTAAATTAAGTATAATTAATTTCTTGGGTGTGATAAATAAATTTTTAAATTGATGAAAATATGTAATTATAAATTTTTTGTGGGATTTAAAAGTAATTTACAATGAAATTTGATTTATTACTTATAACACTACAAACAATTTGGAATTATCCATGGACAAAATCTATCACTAACATTTAAAATTCATTTTTAAATTACCGCTGAATTAACGAAAATAAAAAATCCATCTTTGACGAATGTTCTTCTTATTATTAAAATTATTACTTTATTTATACAATTTTTACTACTTTTATTAATCTAAGAGCACTTATAATCACTAGATCATAATTTTTTTTTATATTACGATCATTTTTATTATTATAAAAATGTGATTGTTATTATTATAATTACAAATATTTTTATAATAATAATAATAATTATTATTATTGTTATGATTATTGTTATTATTATATTTATTATTTTAATGTTATTGTTATCATTATTGTTATTATCATTATTATTCTTATTTTTATTGTTATTATTATTATTATAATCATTATTATAAATAAACTAAAAACATTATCTATTATTATCCTTCAAAAAGAATAGATACCAGACACAGCAACCAACATAGTTGAAGCCATATTTCTTCTATAATTTTATTATATACATATAGATATCAACAAAATCCCATACTTTTTATGAATTCATATTAGTTGATTTGGATTTCTGTAGAAATGTCACATTCTCCATATAACAATTAAAATATTATGCATTTAAAAATAAAAATATTACAGACCATTACTTCTCAAAAATGGAACTAACCATTACATGCAAAATGGTCTTTCTTAAGAGGTTTTAATCATCAACATTATTCATATTATGACTATATATATGTTTGGAGTCACATATTATATTTTATCTTAAAACCCATTCATGATTTATCTAGTTTAAACGAAATCCCATTAAAGTTTTCAAAATATTCATAAAGTGGTTAGTAGATTTTGGACCCTTATCCTTAATATTTTCTAAAGAAATCAATGATGTATACTCTTATTTTCCAGAACATTCTACATTTGTGTCCGAATATAGACTGATCTCATTTATAATTTCTCAATCCATTACTTGGATAATAGCTTGAGACTACTCAATAATTCAATCATACTAAGATGTGGAGAAAAAATCATTGGTAAGAAGAATAAGAATAAAGTGGTAAAAAATATTCAACCCAAAATGGATAAAATAAATAAAAGTAAAAAATGGTTACAAAACACCAAAACACAGATTAAAAAAAGTCCACAAAAGTTTAGTGAAGAATCATTATTCATATAAGAAAATCAAATAGTGATAACAACCCTCGTCGTAGTAGTTATTATAGTTATTATTATTATTATTATTATTATTATTATTATTATTATTATTATTATTATTATTAAAATTATTATTGCTATTACAATTATTATTATTTATTATTATTATTATTATTATTATTATTATTATTATTAAAATTATTATTGCTATTACAATTATTATTATTTATTATTATTATTACATGGTTGGTTTAATCCAAATAATAATAACAAATCGTGTAAATTTCATACATTGATATATAAATATTTATTTTTCAATTCTTATAACAAATATTTACTATCACAAAACTATAAATAAATACTATAAACAAATATTCAATATTCATAGTAACATATTTACTACCAAAAATATTAACAAATATTTATTACGACAAAATTATAAATAAAATATTACCTAATTTCAAGTAAAATATAGTAATAAATATAAAATTAATAATTTTATTTATTAATAAATTAATTTTTAAAGACATATACTATTAAATAGTTTATTTAATTCAAATAATATTAATAGATCTCATAACTATCATACATTAATTAATAAACATTTATTTTTCAACCCTTGTAACAAATATCTACTATTACAAAATTGTAAATAAATATTATAAACAAAATGTTTAACTTAATTTTAAGTAAAATATAATAATGAATATAAACTTAATAAATTCTGTCATTAATAAAAATAACTTTTAAAGACATATACTATTAAATTGTTGAGTTAATCCAAATATGATTAACCGATCTAATAAATCTCATACATTAATATATAAATATTTATTTTTCAACTCTTATAAAAATATATATTACCACAAAATTACAAGTAAATATTATAAAAAAATGCTAAGCTTAATTTCAATATTCATAATAAAATATTTACTATAAAAAATGTTAACAAATATTTATTACTACAAAATTATAAATAAATATTATAAACAAAAATAGTTAGCTAATTTCATGTAAAATATAATGATGAATATAATTTTAATAAATTTTGGTCATTAATAAAAAAATAATTTTTAAATACATATACTATTAAATGATTGATTTAATTCAAATAATATTAACATATTTCATAAATCTAGTACATTGATACATAAATATTTATTTTTCAACATTTATAACAAATAAATAAAGCATAAGCCAACAAATAATAAAACACATAATAAAATGTATCACCACTAGCAAAATGTGTAACCAACATACTACCTCACAACCACTTCTTGCTTTAGTAACACTACTTCATGAACAACCTTCAAGAAATCTAATACAGTTCACACACAACTCTTGGCTTACGAACTCCAACAAAATACACACTCCAAATAGCTCAAAATATAACTCAAATATCTCACATTTAAGAAAATCTATGAACATCGTCTAACTCCATTCATGACCATTTAATAGCCACATCAATTTCACCTACAACCTCACCAATATAACTCAAATATCTCACATTTAAGAAAACCTATGAACATCATCTAACTCCATTCATGACCATTTAATAGCCACATTAGAGTTTCACTTACAAAATAAAATCACCTCAATCCAGCTGACTTTCTTGGCTTTTCATCACACTTGAGCGAGGAACCCTTTAATCGTAATATGCTCCTTCGGCACTTCCTTTTCTTTGTACATGAATAGATCTAAACAATATTCGTACCTTCAAATTATTCGGGTGAACATTACTCACCCCGGTCCAAATAGAGCATTAGACTTTATTTGTCTTTGAAGATTAATTTGAGATGAAAGTGTGAAAATGTGAACTTGTTTATATTAAAGAGAAAGATGGTGAGAAATGAAAAAATTAAAAAAAAAAAACTATGAAAGTTTGTGAGTGATGTGATATGTGTGATTGATATTTTAAATCTTTTTAATTGGTAAAATTATATATTACAAATTTACTCTATGACTAAAAACAATTGAAAATTAAATGTGATTAATTTGTTATGAATGATTGATGAATTATTATTTTTTAGGTAATGAAATTATAAAATTATCAATTATTTTGACAATAGTTTTAAAAAACGACCATTTGACAACAGTGACATAGCAATCCATGCTTATATGACAAAGGGTAAAAAGGTAGAATGATTGTTAGAAAAATTTAAATGATTGAAAGAATTGAAAAAGTGGAAGGTATGAGAGCACCAAATGAGAGATTACAATAAAAGAAAAAAGAATTGGAAGAGACAAAAATTTGAAAATGGCGATCCATACTAATAAATTAGTGTTCTTCATTTGATATGTGCAGGTAGATTGTAATTCAGATCCCAAAACTAAAATCCCTAACATAAATATAGAACAATAATACCTTTTTCCAACCATGACTCCAGTGCTCCCAACAAATCTTTCAAACATTTTACATCATAACCTCATCACCAATTCCCAATCCCGAACAACCACCGCCAATACAAAATTTCACCCTCCGCAACGCAACAACAAACCACCAACCTCCCATGAGACTATCAAACACAAACAGAACAACCATCACAAAAGGAATGCACACCACCAACACCACCACCATTCGACTACAATCAACAAGCCATAAAATACAACCAAAAACCTAAGAAGAACAAGTCAAAATAATGTAAAAAACAACTAAAACTACAATTAACAAGCCATAAAACACAACTAAAAACTCAAGAATGAGCCAAAACAAAGTAAGAAAACAGCTAAAACTACGGAAAGGAAAAGAGAACGAAAGAGACACTCAACCAAATAACCTATTTCACTTTCAACAATCATGTGTCCCACTCGTTATTAAAAAAACGAATATTTTTGACACATTAGTGCTGTATAAGTTGTCAAATGGTTGTGCTGTCAAGTCATGTCAAAATATCCAAACTTTTTTCTTTACACTTGCACTTATAGACTAGGATGCCAAAAATGACCAATCTTCAATCTTCAATATCTTTTTTTCCTTCTTCATTTTTAGTTCAAACATTGAGCTTAGCACGTCTTTATTAGGCCGCCAACAACTTTTATTAGGCCGCCAACAACTTTGGTACGAGATATTGATTTATTTGAAGTTACTATTAGCTCGTAATCACATTAGAATCCTGAAAAGAATAACACACAAATTGTGTGTAGATTATATTCTCTAGCAGTGGAATTACATGAACCAATACTAGACAATAGTATCTTGGCATTAGTGCCAATTTTCATCATAGTTTTCCGGTGAAAAGTAAGAAACAATGATGATAAGAATGAGGGAATAAATTTCACACAATGCACATGTCGTTTTGTTAATAAATATAGAACTCTTGAAGCTATATACTACTACTATAGAGCACTAACACATGTAAAACAAAACGTAAATACTTCCCATACACAGAGGTTAATGAATTACTGACGGCCACAATTACTAATGACAATTTTAAGAATATTGAAGTGAAATATACTTGACATTTCGGTCAGCAGTGATTCGGTTTCAGACATTCCAGATGATATAATCACTTAATGAGCAGCATCTTTGATTTAAAACCAGGTTGACTTCATTAACTCTTTCCATAAACTCTCATCTTATAGAAGAGTAGGTGATGAACTCCCTTGAAGTAAATTGAAATGGCTGGTGTGGAATAGGATTCCTGCAACAGTAGTTTACATAGAAAGACAATTAATAAACTTACAACTGTATCAAAGAAATTGTTTCTTAAGGAGACTCACGGTCGAGGTCCATAAACTTTGATTTGCCGCACATGAGTATCCCTTCCATTGAGATGGTTTGACAACACAGCAATTTGCAACATGAAAGTGTTCACAAAGGTATCCCTGTGATTGGTGAAAGGCAATTACAAGATTCAATTAACAAGTATGCTGATATGAAGGAGAAGCAATCCTTAAGTTACATTACATTATTTTGGTTACAACCATTGAGGCTTCATTCACATTATCAATTTTAGGGTAACAATGAAAGACAATCCAGTGGTTCAACAGATGAAATGAAACAAGAACTGATTATTACGTTCATAGGTACCAACAAACACACACCTTCTAGTAGTATGACAAGACAACTTATCCCATCCTATCTAATTTCTCAGTTCACAATTGGAATAAAACATCCTCAAAGCCTTGAACATAAATCCAGATATATAAGGAGTAAGAATTCAAAGAAAAATCAGTAAGACTTCAGCAATTAAAGCCAAGAATTCAGTCACTTCTTCAGAAGATCACCAGGCAATGGGCACAGCATAGTGCCTCAAACACAATTTAATCAAAATGCATGGTCCATGTTGATCTTATCACTCCAACAATACAACAGTAGCTGTATCCTACTAGATGAAGTCAATTACATGGATCACATGACCTTAACTCTATAAGTGGAATCATTGGCCGTCCTAAGTCTGACTAAAAGAGGAGAGTTGTATTAATCCCTCAACAAGACTTGTCAAAACCCCAAATATATTAAGTTAAAAATGTAATGTTAAGAGAAACTAATATAAGAGAGTTTCTACACATTACTTGATATATAAGCAAGTTTTACCTTTTGTAAAAATCTATTTTTTGAGGTTCCCTTAAATTCCCTACAATAAGCTTTCATGTCCCCCATTAAAAACACACACCCACACACAAGGACCAAAAAACACTTACCTAGGATCAACTCCAGACAAGGATAGATAGATCCACCCAGTTGGCTTCACGAGTTCCACGGTCTTAATCTCCTATAAATCTTGCCAAACTCATCATTCATCATCAACCACAACAACCAAATCAACCCTCCCAATCAAACCCAAACCAATAAAATTACCTTCAAGTTGTGAAACCCATCACCGGCACGGATGGAAACTTTGCTAGGCGTGTAACTCTCGTCCAGCTTGAAATCCACGTACAGCACAATTAGCTGCAACAGCAAAAAAGATTAAAAATTTAACACTTAGAAAGCATATTATATTTTATTTGCAAGAGGGGTGTGCTTACTTGAAGTCTAACTTTCTTCTGAAACTGAATGTTAACCAAATGGGGTTGCGCTCCGTCGGATCTGAAAGCACGGAGAGAGTGTGATTGAGAAGGCGAGTGAAGATAAGAGAAAGAGAGTGGGAGCGAGTGAAGGAGTTACTGCCAATAGGTTTCGAGGTTATCGTCACGGAGAGAGGAAACACCGTTACCGGGTTTGCAAGAACTGACGCTCCAAGCGGCCTTTTTCCCCATCTCCGTTAAGTCATCGTCTACCGTCAGCAATTGGTTTCCTCCGCTCAACTTTGTTTCTTCTTCGCCCTCTGATGATTCTGCTGCCATTTCTGAAACCTCAAACAACCCTACCTCTATCCTTTTCCTTTCCCCCCTTTTGTTTTTCAAGCTTCTTCAACTTCTCCGAAGAGAAGCAAATGGGGAAGGATGAATGGAACAAGAGAACAACACAAAAAAGACAGATTTTTTAGTTCAAGTTTTTAAATTTTTGAAGACTGAAATTAGGGTGTGGCAGTGAAAATTTAATTTTTAGCTGTACTTGTTCTATATGGTAAAAAAAAAAACTTCAACGGTTGGTTTTAAATTTAAAATTAAAAATAACATATTTGGATAAGAAAATGATTATAATAGTTTTTAAAAGATTTGATTTTTATTTCAACTTAATTTTCAAAAAGAAACAAAAGTGTTTAGTTTCACTTTTAAAACGAGAGGGAAAATCCGCAGCACTCTTAAAATGATTATTAAAAGAACTAATTACATTAAATAAATTCACTTTTCATATGTAATCTGGTTGATTTTATACATAATGTTTTTCAATTCCTGAGGGATCTACAGAGATGTGCATAGAATCTTCAAGGGAGGTTCTTCTGGGCTATATACCGTATTAAACAATGGTGTTGGGATCAGGGTTTTAGATCTATTGTTTGCTCTACAACTTGTGAAGGAACACTTGCATCTGAACCAACGATATAGCAACGAGGCGTCCCTCATAAAACGCTTTATCGTTTTGCATAATAAATGTATTACCAATTGGAATTGTTGAGTGAAATATTGAAATGGCTTGTTCCTCTCTTCTTGTCCTGTAATGTGTATTTGAATAATTGAATCTATTAATCTATATTAACATATTCACAGTCATCACCATTCGTTGTCAGACTTTAGTATTGCCACAAAATATAAGATAGACAGAGAGTGTGACATTTGAACAATATAAACCATTCAAAATATCTACCGAAGAATCAGTTCTCAAAATATAGTTTAAAATATACAATATCAAGTTGAAAGGTAGGTCAATGCCTTATCAACGAAGGCTGTTCCTATAACTACACAATTATCTGCTCTATCCCTGACTTGACATGCTAAAATAACTAGACACCAGAAGAAAAAAAAAAAGTCTACTTTATGCAGTTAGCAGTTACTGAACAAAATTATGCAGCAGGCTACAAATGCTTCAAGGCGAAATTGGCATCAAGAGCAAAAAGGGTTGGTCTATACTCACCACAGATATTAAAAGAGCCTATCTAAAAATCCTATCTGCCATCCAGAAATTCAAAATGTCTCTTATCAGACACATAATCTGTAGTCTGGAGGGTATATACAAAAGGTCAAAATGCATGGAAACTCATTTTCATCTACTGTTTTTTGGTGCAACTGAACTGGATTTTGAGAAGATTGACAGCCCCTTCAAAATGGAAGATTTCTTTTTTGATTTCTTTTCTTGATAGCGATTGGCAGATTCTTGAGAGGCATTGAAATTTGGCTCATAAAAGTCTTCATCCTTAAAATTGCGATCCTCCTTCAGAAGACGTAGTAGTTCAAGTGCATAAGCCTTTGCCATATCACTTCCTGTATTGGAGATGTCCACAAGAGAAGGAATAATCCCCTCATTCATAACCATCTGACAGTATTCCTCACGTTGAGAGCATAAAGAGAGTAGAATATGAAGTGCCGGTTCTTTTTCCTCATCACTGCCAGTCCCAAGTATTTCAACAACAGAATATATGCATCCTGTTGTTTCAACCACAGTAACCCTACCCTCTTCAGTATCACAAAGGTTTTTCAAAATATGTATACAGTCTCTCGAAAGGGTTTTGTCTTCAAAAAATGGCAGTACTTTTGGGATGCATCCGAGAGATACCATGTAGGGACAAATTTGAGTATTGGATGAAAAATTAAGCATTATTTTAATAGCTTTAACTTGGAACTCTTTGCTACCCAAATCAAGGATCTTTGAAATAGAAGTGAGTACAGTGGAAGCTGCAATGTCTGCTTTCTCATACCAATTTCCTGCCAGCTCTCCCATTATGGTAAGAGCTTCACCAATCACCTCTGTGTCAAGAAGAGTTGCCAACATAATGCATGTATCTTCAGTTAAATTGGTCATACCATGGCTACATGAAAACCACAAAGAAGTCATTCCAATATCAAAAACAGGAACAAAGATAAAGCAGGACGGCATTTTTAAATTAACACTTTTTTCCTGCTTTAAGGAAGCAAATCCATCAAATATCCGTTCCGAGTATAAATATTCAAAATCAAAAGAAACGATAATCTTAATGCATTGGCCTAGTACTTGGAACGAGTTTTAACATCGAAGAAAAGCTCAAGTATTTTTTTTTTCCTTGTTACTCTACACCACGTAAATCTTGCTTTTCAACTGATAATTGTTAAAAAGTCCATAAAACTCACAAAGTAACAAATTAAAGCAGACAAATGTAAGCTAATCGCAATAACCAACAATGAACCAAGAACCAAATTGCAAGGGAAAAAGAAATTGTACCGGCAGCACTTCATAAATTCCAATAGCAATTTAGTTCCAGATCTCAGAGCTTTTACATCATGCCTCTCACAGGCAGTGCTCAGAAATCTCGTGAGTGGCTCAATGAAATTCTCAGATGGCACAGAGCAAAAAGTATGGTTATTGCATTTGAAATCTAGTTTTATATCGTCAATGAGTTGGCATTGAGATTCCCATTGACGTTCATGGAGTTTAGACAAACGCATCAGGTCAACATCATGAATCCGTGCATTAGATTGATGCCTGCGGGAATTGGCACTGGTCTTGTTCAATATCAAATTTAAGCCATGATTGGCATTGGCATGAGAGGAATCTGAATTATAACTGGTCTCTAAAGATCCAAGTGACATGTTACTAAGATCCATTTGGAAGTTTAAATCATACAAAGAACTTCCAAAACTCTTAATCGAATTGGAGGAAGCTTCCCATGAGTGCAAATGTTGCACTTGTCTACTCGGGTCAGGAATGGAGACTCCATTAGTTTCACACCACTTTAAGATTAGGTCCTTGAAGGCAACATTTGGAGTCAATGCCATATGATCCAGTTTCTTTTTGGTTTTTGGGCATATAGTATTACCCTCATCAAACCACTTTTGAATCCACATCCTTTCATATGTTTCTCCTGAAGCAATGATAACAGGGTCATAAATCAACCTTAAAGATATTGGGCATGTATATTCCTCTGGAGGGGTAAGTCTGCCCAACTCATTGGCATGAGTTCTATACTGATCATGGTTCAAATCTGGGTCTGAATTGACATGAAGGATGCTTTGAGACTCGTGAACTGAGTTCCCAGTTGTGATTGGTCCTTCACTTTGCAAATAGACCTCAATTTGTTCTCCGGTGATTGATTTTTTGTGCTTTAGCAGGAGATACAAAAGATTTTTCAAGACAATCTCTTTTGTCTGATCATTTGGTCTGGCTTGTTTTAGCAACTTCTGAATAGATCGTTTCTCTGTTATGATGGCCGATGAGGATGTAATACTAAGTCTTGCTGCTACAAACTGAAAATGTTTTACTTCGGATTCTTCCATTGAATCATTATCTGATGTTGAAGAATCTTGCTGGAGCAATTGTTTCAAAACCTTCCCAGCTGCTTCTTCAGCTGAGTTGAGGACAAATGTAACACACTCAAGATCACCAATTAGTCGAGAAATCTGCAAGAGACATTGCAATGCCAACAAAAAGCATTAAAATGAAGTTCGAAATAAATATACGATGTAACAAACAGAACAAGCCAATGCAGTCAATAAAATAAAACAAAATATCATATATTTCAGAGCAACAACAATGCGGCCATCCACAATATTCAACTATGAAACAAATTCTTCAGCATTGCGTGGATATATTTACTTTAATCACCGAATGGATCTTATGAATTATGAGAAGTCATGTAGGCATTTAGCAGTACAAGACAAATAAAAATGGACTAACCTCTACAGCCAACATGACCGGAACCATATTCAGAATCTGGACTAAGTTTTTTACCATCGATTTTCTTGCCTTCTGGCATTTTGAGAGTATGGAATCACCTGTCATTGCCTGAAAGTGATATTAGAACCAACTGAATTAGCCGGCTACTACCATAATCAATGAATATATATCATATGTAACTGCAGTTGCTCAAAAATTTTCTACGCATCATAATAATTGTTTCTCCATATCTTTGCTCAATTGGATGTGATAGTACAATACAACATACGATAATTTATTTAAACTGTTGCAAAGAAGAAATATATCCCCCTTCGCAAATTGTTTATACATATTACAGAACGCTATATAGCTTCATGTAGCTGAAATAATAAGAAGAACTACACACCAGGTAGAGTTTACTAGATTCAGAGCAGTATAGCAGGAGTTGAGAGGCTTTATCAATTGCACTGTTGAGCAAACACAGAGCCTGCATTCCGCAAGGGCGTGCTTCTTCTATACGTGGAATTATCGGCAAGATTCTAGTAACTAATTTCTTGAGTTCCGTGCACATTGCACGATGCACCTTCAAACACGAATTACAATAAATAAAATTCTTAGTTCCAATATGCAAAGTAGTTGAAAAGGAGTATTATTTTTAACACCCCAATAGTGCAAATACTCATTTAATACCCCTATTTTTTTTTTCTATCTATCTATCTGTCTATTTTTATCATATAATATCACCTATGATATTTATCACTTCTCTCTTCACTATTTATTTCTCCGACAGGGTATAGACTTCCATTGGGGTGTCCACCAAACATTCTTCTTTGAAAAGGCACCCACATATCTCAAAACTAAAAGTCAAGCTATAAAGTCAGCGCCTTTTTCTTCTAGATAGAACAAATACAAGAAGAAAAAATAGAACAAAGGCAATTAATTTGAAAAGTATAACTTAGTGATTGACTGAGTACAAGGTTTATATTCTTTGAATCAAAATTGAATCCATTCAAAACAGTACCAGTTTAATAAGAATTGAATGGAAAATGTCAATAAGTGTCCTAAATATAACATAATTCAATTCAATTCAATTCTTCCCAGTACCTTAAAGGAGCAAGGATTTGGCAATGTCTCTACCAGTTCAGTGCCATCAGTTCCCATTCAGGAGAGAGTATCCTAGGCTACAAAGGGAAAGAACATTAAGCTAGTTAGTTCACTTCTTATACAAAATCATGCATAGAGCTTTAAAGAGAAATTACAACGTGTAAAGAACCAAACTCCTATTAATTTATGGTTATCAGCGGTTAGGGTAATACCTTTTCTGCAATATTCAAAACTATTTGCCAAAAGCTAAGAAGTTACTACCACAAAAGAGTTCCCCGGGTAGTATTAATCTCAAAACACAGTAAAACCCCCATATGGAAAGTAAGCATAAGAAGAGAAGATTTAGGGATTCAAGTTGGGATATTCCAGCCAATAAAGTGAATCTATGGTATCATCATTACCTAAACGATACTACTGCAAGTCTACAAGTTTTCCAAATCGTATAAATGAACTTAAACATATATCTTAAAGCCAGTCTGGAACATGAAAAAGAGAGAAAACACATAATCCCTTCTATGAGATGACATGAGTTTAGTATATTGGAAACAATTTGAAGATAAGATGAAAATAGAATGTGAGGGTTGAAAGTAATTTGGATTACACAATAGCAAAGAAAGAGGGGGAAATGAATTACCCTCTATAACGAAGAAGATAAGAAGAAGCCTTCCAACAGAGCCAAGTTGATTAATTCCAAACCATCATCATCACACACTCCAAACATGCCATTACCCACCATCAATAATTAAAAAGGCTTTGAAACAGTAAAGCCACGAGGCATCAAATGAGCACTTGTTAAAACAGCAAAATCGCCACTAAGTTGATCATGCGAAGGAGAATTCAAAGAGTTCACAGTGCTTGCGTGCAGCTCAACCATTGAGAAGAAGCACCACGAACAACAAAACGCAACGGCCCCTAAGAAACTTTATTAAAAGTGAAGTGTAGCACGTGTGGGAGTTCATAATTATCTTTTCTTATTATCTTCGAAAAAAAAAAAAAGTCCTACTTTTGCTGAAATTGACGATGTCCTTCCCTCATAGGTGCTAAGTGCCCCACCCAACAAAAAGATCAAAAAAAGCAGAATTTATGGTGATTAAGGCCTATTCAATTAGGATAACAACCCACTAAAGGAAAAATATGAAGAAAGGAAGAGATTATATGTTGAGTGAAAGCGAAAAATGGCACTGAGAATAGAATGAAGAAGCGTTGAGTTTGAAGGAAGGAGGAGAGAAAGAGAGAGGGTATGAAGGAAAATAGTATTAGTGAAGATATGAAAATGGTGGTTAAAGGATGTGATTGGTGGGAAGGAAAGAAGAAGGAAAAAGCGTCGCAATCCGAGTGGCAGTGGCTAGTTTGACCTGCGATGAAGACACTGCAGTGCCCTCAACAAAAGGCCACCACAGTAACTATTATTATCACCTACCTGTGACGGCTGTGATTGATGTGGTCCGTCCACCTGTCACGAATTCCCAATCCCAAATAAGCACTTCCCAATATTAGTGCTAATCATGTATTCAAAAAAATTAAACTGTATGTAAAAAATTCATTGAATAATTCATGTACCATTCACGAGTTAATTTTCTTCAAAATAGCATTAAATTTGTTTAAGAAATGATTATTCCATCTCATTTATAAATAAAAACATCTCACATGAAGTATTTTTTGGGTACAAATAAAAAAAACACAAACACTATGCAAAAATTTTCAAAAAAGACAAACCAAGTGGAAAAACCATGAATATAGATATCCAGAGGAATCACTATTTCAAACAAAAATAACTCATCTTACATGAAAATATGGAGTTTTGAATATTGAAAATAAAAGTTTTAATATTTTTCAAAAAGAAAGTATATAGGTTATCAACATTTCACTTGTGTTCCACTCAAATATCATTAAACATGAGTTGTGTCTACAATGTAAATAATAGATCCAATGTTGGATCAATTATCAAATAAAATATTTGATTCACCCATTTCTAGCTTATGCAAAAATCCAAAACAAAGATGATGAAGTTTTGAAAACACTTAACCATGTATAAAAGACTCAGGTCATTGTTCTCCCCCAAGAGAATGAAAGATATTGCCTGAAGTTTATCAACCTCATAAAAAATTTGTCAAATCATCTTTCTCCGCGATTAAAAAAATATTATTAAAAATAAGAATAAAATTACATGATATTTCAAAAATACTGTGATTACTCATATTAATATTAATTTTTTTTCATATACTCAACTTCAAAATAAGTATTTATAACTGCAAATAAAAAATGTACAATAAAATTAATTATAACAAATATAATTTTACTTTTTTATTTAATAATAATATTTATAAGATAGTATTTATTTAATAATAATTATTATATTTTTAAATATAAAAGAAGATATTTCTATGCTAATAAACTAAAAAATGGGAGAAAGTAAATATAATATATATATATATATATATATATATATATATATATATATATATAACATAAAAAAATATATACATAAAATTGTAGGTAATTTATATAAATTCTCAATCATAATGAATTATAATATCTTGATAAATGTTCTTATGATCAGAATATTTTATAAAAATAATATTAATTTTATTAAAATAATATTAAAAACGATAAAAAAAAAAGCAAACTATTTAATTCAAACAATATCATCTTCTTTTCCAAATTCTCTTCTTTTCGTATTTCATTTGAAGTCAAAAGGTGTCCTTCATGATAATCTGTGGACATGCCATGGCCCCCAAAAGTACTACAGTACAATTAATTATTGACTACTACATGAAAGAATAGTATTTATGTTTGAAAAAAAAAACATATTTACAGCTAATTTTAAAAAACAACTAATTTTAATATGAAATATTGAATTGAGATATTTAATTAAATATAAATTAAATTAATTAATAAAAATCAAAATTATAGAATGATTATAGAGAAAAAATTAGTTATCAAAGTATTATAACTCTTATGTTTAAGAATCTATTCTCGATACACTGTTATTCAAAATATAGAACTATTTTTAATAAAGAAGTTTTCAAAAAGCTCTTTCAAAAATATGAATTTATAAGAAAAAAAGGAACCATTTGATAATTCATTATATTAATATTTTATTTTTTAAAATTTAAATTATTAATTTATATTATTATATCATCAAAAGAAAATTGTTAAAAAGTTGTTTTGTTTTAATGAATTGTAAAATTTATATTGTTGAAATATTTATGATGCAGTCATATTATTTTTTTCATTTTTTCCGGTCATATTTAAAGTTGGTTAAGGTTGAATCTGTTTTTGTCAAAGTATTTTTCCTAATCCGCTCACATTCCTTAGTTCAAACGGGTCGTTGGATCACCTAATTAAATAATAAAAAATTACGTGAAAAATAAGATAACAAAATAAAGCCAAACTAAAATGAATAATATAAAAAAATTTTAAACTATAGAATTATATAATATAAAGTTATAACATTAAAAGAACTAGACAATAAATATTATACAATTTTTTTGACAGCATAAATTATAGAATTAAGCTCATAAAAAAACTAAAATTCTGTGAAGTAATATAAAGGTTTGTTTGGATTGTTTCGGGTTCTAATGTTCAAATTCGACACCTAAACATAGGTCATTTGTTTTCTAATTTTATAATTCAAATTGAACTCATAATAAACCAAACCAATTTTTTCTCTTTAACTTGATTTAAATTGATTAGGTCATTAGATTGATCCAAACTCATATGTACCACATTGGTCCGATATCATTATTTTTGTACCTTTACTTTTTTCATCCAATGTTTAGAATTTTTCAAAACCATTCAAATTAATTTTTTTCTCACTCATTTATAGTTATTTGAATAATTTTCTGATATTTTTTTTCCTGCTTTTATATATTTTTATCTTTAAATTTGTATATAATAATTTTTCTAAATCCTTTTTTATTCGAGTATATATTCACATAAATTTATGTTTTAATAATGATTTTGTATACACGCGAATTGGTCATGGGATATTGTATGTATATTTTCGTCAATCCGTGAAAATATTTATAAATATTATGTATATATTTATATATAAAAAAGTGGAATGCAAAATGATTATCATTCATTTATTTAATTAATTTCATTTAAACTTGAGCTAAAACTTTATTTTTCCCAAAAGGGCATCCGACTAATGCCCCTTATTAAGAAAAGATTTGTCCTGATCTTGTATTATATGATCACAAAATCCTAAAACCCCTAATAACCTATAGTTAGCATACCTTATCTCAGCATTTTAAACTACAAATTAACACCATTTTAGACATTTTTCTAAGCATTCGACGAAAGCTGTTGTTGTCGTAAAAAAATTGGCTCGAATCTATATAAGGCACACAGATTCTATATTAGATGTGACTATTGTGTTATGAAAACTTGACGTTCAACATGCCTATTTATTAAAAAAAAAATCCAACAAATTTGAGCTTTCAAAAATTAGTATCTTCTTATTTTTATAAGTTTCTTATATTAACTTTTTTTTTTGTTTCATAGTTACTTTTAACACAAGTTTAGATAGACTTTCATAAGAATCAGAACTGAGCCAACATAAGAAAATGACGTCACCTTTAATGTTAAAGACTTTTGATACAGGGTTAAACTGTACTCACCCAAGCTGAACCATCAGCTCTGAAACCACTTGTTGAAAGAAATCTGAGGAGGTAAACACCAGGGAGATCTCACAAGAATAAGAACTGAGCCAACAAATAAGGAAATGACGGCACCTTCAACCCAAAACCTTTAAGACATTAGGTTTGCGGGTCTTCTTTCCTATATGGTGCTAAACTTTCTTATTCCTATCCAAACTAATGTGGAACTTA
>Ga0209700_102906_pt1 | contig 33795 bp, 33 predicted proteins | sample SiratroredBW_FD_187528 | JGI IMG/M metagenome (GOLD analysis project Ga0209700, IMG submission 187528) | Root nodule microbial communities of legume samples collected from California, USA - Siratro red BW (SPAdes) (version 2) | ecosystem: Host-associated > Plants > Roots > Nodule | place: USA...
GGATAACACAATATGCAAAGTTAACAAATAAAAGAGAAAAAAAAAAAGTCACAATTCAGCTTGGAGATTCTTGAAGATTTTTATTTCTACCTATTCTTGTCCTGAAACAACAAGATTCGTGAGTTTTTTTGGCTGCGTTTCACTCCCTCTAATCACCTATTTGTTTACTTGTTCCACCCTTCCTCCTCTCTCTCACGTCTCTCTTTCCCTTCCTGTCCACGTTTTCACCCTCCATTATCTACCTCTTGTTTCCTCTCCATTTTGCTTCCATCCTCCTTCCACGTCTTCGTCCTTTTTACATCAATTAAACAAACAAAAATCTCATATCATCTTTTACTTCAAAGTCCAAGTGCCACAGTGGTATAGGACAAAATGATGATTTATTTCAAACATTTTCTTTTCCTTTTTTTTACTTTGTATTTATGCCTTACCCCATGACGTACGTTATCCTGACTTAAAACACTTTCTCTATCAATTCTTAAATAAGTAAATGGCATGACTAGTACTTCTTTCTTTTACTGTGCAATTTATTATATAAATTAAATTATATAAGAAAAACATCAATATCTATTATTACAGTCTTCTATTGATGACCTTTAATCTTTACCTTTTACACAATTCCTTTCTTCATTCTCCTTTTTCACTTATCTACAACAATGGCTTACTGAAGTAATTGGAAACCCACACAGACTCCGCTTTCAACTACCAAATCACTTTGAATCATTTTGGGGTCTTGGCAAGTTTGTGTTTTATGTGCATTAAAAAGAGGAAAGAAGAAATCATTTACATGTTAAAACATTTTTCTTAGATAACAAATGGGTGTAGTCATATACTTTCTAAATTCTTTAAATTGAAAAATTACATTATACACGGTAAAATATTGCGCCAGATTTACTTGTCTGATTAATGAATTATAATTTATTATTAGTTTTTAAGTTAACTAAGTTTGATCAAAGTAGTATATATTGACTAATCATTCCTTTTGGTGAATATAAGTTTTCTTTATTTTAGTATAATTTCTAATTGAATTGTAATGTTGTGAATTTTAGATTTGAATAAGTGTGATTAGAGTTTAATTTGATTTTAGTGTGTGGGTCTAATTATTTATCTTAAATAAATTTGTTGTAAGATTTTTTAAAATTACTAATTATAAGTAGTATGAGGATGTGCATTGAAATAAAAATAATTAAATTATTAAGTATATGTATTTTGTGTAATAATATAAATGTTGCACGATTTTGAGAATTTCAACTCACATTCTTAAATTCATAAGAAATAAAAACTTCTTTGAGAGTAATAACAATTTTAAATTTCTCTATTTGGCATCGATATATTTATCTGATACTCAAATAAGGAGAGGTTTTCTTAACGCATCTTCCCTGTTTGCCTATTCTCCGACCACCACTTTGAATAATATTCCCCAGACAAACAAGTATAAACTTCCAATTTGCTCAGAAAGTGATTTCAGTAGGAATCAGGATTACGAAAATAACTTTCAGTTCATAATTAGCTTATTTCCGAAAACAAAATTCGACATTAGGGATATTCATCCTTCACCAACAACCCCATGCAGAAAAAAAGTTCGCAAAAGGAGAAAAACATTAACTTACAACAACAAAATACAACATTTACATGAGGATGTTCATCCTGAGGATGTTCATCCTGCAATCATTCCCCTTCAGGAAAACTTTCAAAAGATGCCAAATTGTTCAAAAGAACCAAAAACATAAACTTGAACTTCTGGTGGTCATCCATCGTTTTTAGTGTGCACTCAGATCTCCATTTCACCATCTTCATCCTCATCCATTGGCTCAATCTTCAACTTCTTTACTGCCTGGGCAGCATCAGATCTGGGTAGTGGTCCATTAGGTATCTGAATCAAAACATCAGACTTCTGACCAGTTACAGCATTAACCATCCCTCCATTTTTTTCCACCCGGTAAATTAGCTCGCTGCCCTCAGGACCAGCATCAATGTAAACTGTTGAGTTCTCATCAATTTCTTCCTTCACGAGCATTCTAGAAAGCTCCGTCACAACCTTCCTCTCAAGCCACCTTCTAATTGGTCTGGCACCATAAACCTGAAACATAACAGAAAGCTTATTAAGTACTCACCCTTTGTTGTGCGGTAAACAATGTTTACAATATCATGACAATGATACCAACCGGATCATAGCTCTCACTAAGGATATAGTCAAGAGCTGCATCAGTCACTGCCATTGCAATTCCCCTCTCAGCAAGACGAGAAGCAACGTCCTTCATTTGTAACCTTGCAACCTTCCTTAGTTGCTCGTGCGAAAGAGGATCAAATACGACAATTTCATCAAGCCGGTTCAACAATTCTGGCCTAAAGTGTCTTCTTACCTGTTGCAGACATATTCAGGAGTCACAAGTCACAACAAAGATAACACAAAAAAAATTAGCCATTCGTAATAAAAAATGGTGCCGAGAAATATACCTCCTGCATTACTTTATCACGAGCCACTTGCATTGAAGATTTTCCTGATAGTCCAGTAAGAAGGTGCTCTGCCCCAAGGTTAGAGGTCATGATAATGACTGTGTTTCTAAAGTCCACAGTGCGGCCTTGGCCATCGGTTAACCTTCCATCATCCAAGACTTGAAGGAGAGTGTTGAACACAGATATATGTGCTTTTTCTACTTCATCAAACAGTACCACACTGTAAGGTCTTCGCCTTACAGCTTCAGTCAGCTGACCACCTTCTTCATGTCCAACATACCTGAAAGTTTAAAATGTGAGTTAGTAATCTGCACTTCAACGCATAAATCACAAGAAGCTGAAAAGTGAACGCAGTCAATCCACTTACCCAGGTGGTGCACCAATCAAGCGTGAAACAGAATGTTGCTCCATGTATTCAGACATGTCAATTCTCACCAACTGATTTTCGTCGTCAAAAAGTTGCTCGGCGAGGGCCTTTGCAAGCTCAGTTTTGCCAACACCAGTTGGACCCAAGAACAGGAAGGAGCCCGTTGGTTGTTGAGGTCTCCCAAGCCCGGCTCTTGATCTCAGCACAGCCTCTGCTACAGAATTAACTGCTTGGTCTTGCCCTACAACCCTCTGGTGCAATCTGTCAGCAAGACCAATCAACCTTTCTTTATCATTTTGCCCAAGTCTCGTCACTGGTATGCCAGTCCAGCGGCTCACAACCTCCGCAATGTGTTCAGGTCCAACAGTTTCTGTCAACATTACATTCCCCTCAGTGTTCCCTTCAAGCTCTTGAATTGCAGATTCCACCTCCTGAATAGCCCCATACCGCAAATCCGCAGCTCTGGCAAGATCATATCGCCTCTCAGCCTCTAAAAGAGCAAAGTTCAGCTCTTCTCTTTTTTGCTTTAGTCGTCGAATCTCATCAATCCTCTCCTTCTCCTTTCTGTACTTCATCATCAAAGGTTGCAGCTTATCTCTCAGGTCATCCAGCTCTTTCCGCACCTGAACGTGAAAATAGAATTAGAACAGTTGTAAAACATAAGTGATCTAAATTACAAGGACATCCAATTAGCATAGTAATAAATCAACACTTACTTCTACTAAACGAGCTTTGCTGGCTTTGTCTTTCTCCTTCTCCAAAGCATGAAGTTCCACTTCTAACTGCATTCTCTTCCTTTCAAGGTTGTCAATTTCCTCCGGCTGGCTATCTAGTTGAACTCTCACATTCGCGCAAGCCTCATCAACTAAATCAATTGCCTTGTCTGGAAGATGACGACCTATACAACCGAAATTAATAGCCACATTAATCATTTAAAATAACTTACTTAAGACTAAGCTTTATACGAGGACTAAAACTTACAATGAAGATAACTAGAAGAGCAAGCAAATAGTTCAACCAAAACTAATCTACTAAATTTCCAATTAAACAATATACTAAAACAGAACAGCACATACCAGTGATGTAGCGACTAGACAATTGAGCAGCGACAACCAAAGCACGATCAAGAATCCTTACACCATGGTGGCCTTCGTATCTTTCTTTCAAACCACGAAGTATACTCACAGTATCAACAACACTCGGTTCCGCCACATACACCTGCTGAAACCTTCTCTCAAAGGCAGCATCCTTCTCTACATACTTCCTGTACTCCTCAAGGGTGGTGGCGCCAATGCACCTCAACTGACCCCGCGCAAGCATAGGTTTAAATAAATTAGCAGCATCCATGGAACCCTCAGTTTTCCCGGCACCAAGAACCAAATGAATCTCATCAATGAACAAAATAACCTTCCCCTCAGCCTCTTCCACCTCCTTCAAAACTGCCTTCAACCGCTCCTCAAACTCCCCTCTGTACTTCGCGCCCGCAACCAACGCACCCATGTCCAATGCAATGAGCCTAACATCAGCAAGATTACTAGGAACATCACCTTTAACGATCCTCTGAGCCAACCCTTCAACCACAGCAGTTTTTCCCACACCCGGTTCACCAATCAAAACCGGGTTATTTTTCGTCCTTCTCGATAAAATCCTCACAACCCTTCGTATTTCCTCATCCCTTCCAATAACCGGGTCGAGCTTCCCTGCTTGTTCCACAAGGTCTCTTCCATAGGTACTCAAAGCCTGAAAACAGAGATACGAACAAGGTGAGTTGTATGGACTATTTGAACTTTTGGGCTAATAAAAATCTCATTTATTAAATCTAGTTGGGCTAACATATCTTCTAGCATTTAGCATTTGTAACTCACCATAACGACAAAGTAAGTGGAATTTCTCCTTAAATAAACTATTTAAGCTAAATGAAGTACCTGAAAGTTTGTGTCACCGGTGGCGCTTTCCACTTTCCTCCCTTCCTTGCCGCGAAGCTTCTCGACTTCCGACTTGACCTTCGAGGCCGCCACGCCGGTTTCCTTGAGCAGCTCTGCGATCTGAGAATCTTCCAGAAGGCCGAGGATGAGCTGGTCGACGGCCAGGTGCGTGTCGCCACGCGTCTTCTGGTGCGTCTGCGCTCTGCGGATGACTTTTATGAGGTTAGTGCTGGCCGGAACTTCGTCCGGAGGAGGAGTTTGCGAGGGCAGTTTCTTCAGCGCCTGGCTGAACACTCTCTCCGCCGCGCGCGCCGATTCCTCGCCGCCGGCGTTGGACAGCGCTTGCGAGAAGATTCCACCCTTGTCGGAGAGTAGAGAGCACGCGAGGTGGAGAGGAGTGAACTGTGCGTGGCCGTTGCTCACGGCTGTTTCGTGAGCACTCACGAGAGCCTCATTGGTCTTGTGTGTAAACTTCTCAGGATTCATCACTTTGCCTGCACCATCAAAACCACGATTCATATTCCATTAATAACAAAAGTAATACTAAATAACAAATAATTTATTTAAAACTGGTGAGTTATTTATTGGAATAAAAATGTGAAAGATTATAAGTTATAACTAAGTACCTTCTTATCGCGCCTGAAATGATAGGTTTGATTTGTGAATGGAGAGACGGAGAATGAAGAAACCAACGAACAGAATGGTTTGAGCTTTCGGAGTTTTCGGTGTTTTCGGTGATCAATGTGTGAAGTGAAGAAGAAAGGAATCGTGACCAATTTAAGAAGTGGAAAAGACGTTTCTTGAAAGTTGCAGAGTTTCCCTGAGGATGCAGCAGAAGCTCCTAGAGACTTCTACTTTTTGTTTTATTTTAAGAACCAAACGAGAAAATATCTCCATACTATTTTTTAAAGCCTTTTTTATTTTTTAATTAATTTCCACATTTGAGTTTAGACAGCCCTTTTCTTTATTATTTTTCTAAAAAAAAATTCAAAAATGTTATTCATGATAAATTAGAATATAAGTAAATATTAATGCGTTTTAAAAAATTGATGGCAGTTTGTATCACCTGCTTCTTGATAGATTGACAGTTAAAAAAATATGAGCAGGTTTTAGTTATTTTATTTTATTTAACATGTCATTCTTAAACTTCTTTTAATTAAGATTATACCTTTCTAATAATGGGTGCTTATTTTCTATTTTTGACATTGAATTTAAGAAAAATCAAGATGAGATTAATAAAAAGATGTTAATAAATTTTTTACATACTACGTTATCTTTTTACTTATTATTTAAATTTATGAGTATTTACTTAATGGGTATGAGTATTTATTTTACTTATGGTGAGTGGGTATGAAATGTAATAAATGCTGAGGAGTTCAAGATTTTGGTTCTATGATGATATGGAGTAAATGAAACATGGGCTTTCCCTATACAAATTAGGGAGGATTTCTTCTTGTATCTGGATACTTTCTTCTTGTATTTCCATACTTCCTTCTTGAACTTCTTACAGGCAAATTAATTATTATACTCTTGTATAGATTATATAAGATTTTTTTTTCTAAATTATATGATGTGATAAATTTAGTGTATAATTTTCTTTTATATACTGAATTGTATAATTTAATATATATATATATATATTTCTTTTTTTTTTAAATTATATAATTTAAAATATAAAAAATTATATAATTTAGTATAAAAAATATATATCAAATTGTACAGTATATTTAATAAGAATATTTTGGATATTTTAAAAAAATATATGAAATTAGAGAATAAAGCATGGAGGTGCAGGAGTATGTGTCTAAATTAGGCTCATCTCGTTTTCAGATGTATTTCTTTTACCATCTTTATGCTCTTTTATTCTATATTTTCATACTTTCTTTCTGCACTATATATATATATATATATATATATATTAATTATATATTATAGATTGAAAATATTTAAAATTATACTATAAGTTAATTTTAAATCGAGTAATTTAAAATTAAAAAATAGGTTTAGAAATCCATACAATTTAAAGTAGGATTTCACAATTTAAAAATCTATAAAATTATTTCAATGTATTTTCAGATTATGTCAAAAATTTTAAAAAGTATAACAAATTATACTATTTAAAATAAATTTTTAGATTCAGAAAAATACATTTGAATTTCATAATCCAAAGATAGGTCTTTTAGACATTTCCAACACCTCCATGAAAATGTACGAAGAAATGAAGGTGCAAAAAGTAATGGTATATTTCATCTCTCGTTCTAAAATTCTGAGTACTTACAACATAGTTCATTTTGTGTTGAATTTGTTGAGTCATGAAAATGTACGAAGAAATGAAGGTGCAAAAAGTAATTGTATATTTCATCTCTCGTTCTAAAATTCTGAGTACTTACAACATAGTTCATTTTGTGTTGAGTTCTGAGTCGTGTTACTACCTATCTAACACAAAAATACTATTATTTTCTATATCTTATATTTTCTCTTACACTCCACTTTCAAAATATTTATTTAATAGGTTGTGATTTATATTTCCTTTGAAGTTTCAAATTCTATATTTGTGTTATACACTTGAGTTTGTGCTTTGGCATTTGTTTGTAATAGATATTGTTAGAGATTAACGTTTTGTTGAAGTTGGGTAGTAAATTTTTGGTGTTCTTTTTATCAATTTATTCGACATTCTTTTGTATGTAATTTAAAAGATGTTTTAGATTGGACAATTCATAATCAAAAATTGTAGTTTCAGATGTTATACAGATCTAGAAGACTAAATAATTTATCTCTATTTACATAATTTCTAACTTAATTCTCGCAGTTAATTTTTACTTACAAATTAGTCAAAAACAAAAAGTTATATTCTAAATCATGCAATGTATAATACAAATTTCAAGTTTTGGATTGGCCAATCCAAAAAACAATATTAGTTTGACATAAATGATTGTGTGTGGACATAAATGATTATATACTTGAAAGTTGATATAATAATTAAGTTTGACAAAAATAGGTGATTAACTTTGAAGGGAAAAAAATAACAAAGTTGATATGTTAATTAATATGGATGAATTTTCTTTTATGTTAAAATTCCTTATATCTTAAAATGTGAGTCAAAAAAAAAGATATTGAGTTAAAGGAAATTGTAGTGAAACTTCTACAATGAACAAAATGAGTAAAATATGTCATTATTTAAGTTAAAAATGTGAAAAATAACATATCTTAATATTATAATGTATTTATATTGTTTAGTAAACAAGATTACTTACTTGAATTGGTCCATTAGATAATATTAAGATTATATTTATTATTATTATATTAAAATTTAATATCTAAAACTAAAATATGAACAACACAATTTGATCCTCAAATATCAAAAATGGATGATGGAAGAGATAAAACTACATCTTAATTTATAGTTTTTAGGAAACTAAGATATGACATATTTACTTAACTAACATTACTCACATTCTCAAGCTTTAAGTTTATTGAGTTTAATTATCACTTTCTTGAACTTTAACAATTAAAGATGACCCAAGTGATCATGTAAAAGTTTAGGAAATGGGAATAAAAAAAGAAGGCACAAATAAATTTGTTTTAAAATAATATAAATCTATAAATTCATATCCTTCACCAATCATTCAATAGGTACTATGTTCTATAACAAAAAAAACTGACATCAGAAGTTATGGACACAATTTAAAGATTTGGTTAATTGACTTAAAACACAGGTTCAATAAACAAATAAGAATAAGAAGAACAAGAAAGAAGAAAAGAAAAGTCGAACAATCCCTTTAAAAAAAATTTTAAAACCATTGGTTAAGACTCGATGAAATGAGGATTTTTAAGAAAAGAAAGGAATGAGAACAAAGAGATATTATCAAAAATATTATCAAAATGACCTAAATCAACTATCTATTAATTTTGACTTTTCACAAATTGTAAGATATAAGTTATTGTCATGTTGAGATTTGTAAATGATTATATCAAGTTGTTATATTTGAACCTCAAATATTCTTAATATTTTTCATTAAAAAATTTGGACTCAACAACTTTGTCTTTAGTTATATTGGTATGACTCATTCTCTTACAATCGGTGCATTGAAAATGTTTTTTACCACCATACTCTTCTTTAGTATTGTCTCCTCTTTTTCCACGTGTAAATATCGTGACATGAGATTTATCAAGCTCTTGAACATTCCTACTTTAAAGAGTTGAATCTAGAAAAAATCATGTTGTCAAACTTGTCGTGTATGAAACTTCAAGACATGTTAAAATTTTATCTCTGTACTAAAGTCTGATTCATGACCTAAAAAATTATAACCATATAAAATTTGTTAAACTTACTCTTAATATTATCTAATCTAAACTTCTAAGAACATTTCAATTCTTTTATGACTAAAAGATATCATGTCATGATGACGTGTTTGTTTAAGAGAAGTCAATCTTTTGATAGAGCATAAAGGCATTGAAAGATCTGAAATCTGAATGTACCCATTATTTTGGATTCCACAAATTGTCACAATAAATCACAAAATTAAAAATATATTTTCTTCAAATGTTAAGCTTGATCTTAACATACTTACTCTCATTTTATTTTAGGTGATCATTTAGCAATAAATCATAGTTCAACTAAGGCAAACTAGGAGAGAGGATTTTTTTCCATTAGGTTTTTCAGAAGTGGTCTTTAAGAGTTTGAAGAAGGTGGCAAGTGCATAAGATATATTGGACAAAAGAGACGAACAAAACAATGAATAAGAGAGAAATTGTGATGAAGAATTACATATTTTCCCTTCAATCAAGTTAGAAATGGAGAATCTAAGGACAAAACAGGACTAAAAGGTATAACGAACCCTATAGAGGAGGCATGATATCACTTCAAAGTGAGGAAGACGGTAAGTGGGAGACATGCCCCTAGCAACAGCAAATAGAAATGGTGTGTGCGGCGACATGTGGGATTAATTAAACCTACAGGACTTGTGGGGTTAATTGGTGCTCAAAGAGATACTTTAGATCTAGTGGTCACTGAAAAAAATGATTTTGAACAACAATAGATAATTGTCGAACCACGATAAATGTTGGTTGGACAATGTATTCAAAAAGAAAAATATTAGTTAGAGAGCTTAATTTTCTTCATTGAAGTTCTCGTATTTATATTAACAGTAATTTTTTATATATACAATAAGGTGAGGAAAGAGTGAAAAAACAAGAAAAGATGTATCCAAGGTCCTAGATGCAAAGATGGATACATAAAAAAATGCAAAAACTTTCTGGACCTCTCCATCAGTAACACCAAAACAATTAAAACTCCTACATCTATAATTAAACAGCTATTAAAAAATATTTTTTTAAATATATCTCTATAAAATATTTTTCGAAACATAAACTTTGTTACAAAAAAAAATTCATAATTTTCAAAAAATATTTTCTGAAACATAAATTTTATGCTTCAAAATATATTTCCTAAACTAAGTTTCAAAAAATGTTTTTCAGAATATAAAATTTACATTTCACAGAGTATTTTCTAAAAAAATTCTAAAAATATTTTCCACCAGAATATTTTGAAAAACGACACCTCCTTCCAGATTTGAAATAAAATATCAGAGATATTTTTGTATTTTTTAAATTCATAGGCTGCTGGTTTGAATTGATGAGGTGCAGGAATTTTTTCCCGAAAATTACCTGTAGATCTTACTAAATAAAAACTAAACCTAACGTCCTGTACATTCGAAACATTGTTCCGTAAATTTTCAACTTCTACAAGGAAATTTGGACGTTGGTATTTGAATATGCATATGGAAAAACTTCTGTTCTCTGGTAGGGCAGGAGTGTGTATGTTCTTTGATTCATTTTTTATCAAAAGAAAATATGAAGTCGCAAACTAATGACGCCGTTCATTTGAAAAAGGGAAGGTCTGTCACCGATTCCATACCTGCCCTAGGGCTAAATGTTTGCGAACGGAAAATACAGAGAACAAACTTATTTACACTCATCTTTTTTAAAACCATTATCAAGAGAGTCAACAACATATAGTGTGACCTGAGAGGCTGAGACTAAGTACTACCTCAATATATCAGGCTCTGCTTTATGTATACAAGGATGAAATATTAAAATTGTAGCTATATAAGGAAAAAGAATGAGTCATCTCAGCCTTTGCTGCATCCCAAAGCTGCAGTCTTATGCACATCCTCCCTGGAACAGCAAGCTTGCAAGAGAGAAATATGAAAGCAAGGCAAGGACCATTCAGATAGTATTTTAAAATAACAAAATATAATTTACCAACCAATAATAATAGAGGGATGGGGGTAGGGGAAAAAGATTTAACAATTTTTTTTCTCTTTTGCCAAACAATATGGCTCATCAATTCATTGCTAAGGAAAAAAAATCATAGGTACTTTTCAGATTCAAAATTAGATTTTAATCTGCATATAGTTTCCGCATAAAAAAACTTCACACCTTTAATCAATTAAAAATCACTGATAGGACAAGTAAAATTAAAATAATTATCACAAATTCAACAATCTTATATACATGACCCTGTAGGTAAAACTCTTACACTATTGTAATCAAATTCTAGAGACTAAGACTACTTACCGTGAAAATATGGCTTAAGGAAGTTCATTCCTCATCACTATCATACACAACTGCCATCCGTCGATGGGTGGCTGCTTTCCTAGGAGGAGAGTCCTCATCAGATTCAAATCCCTTCCTCTTGGCACTGCCTCTAAACTCCTTACTCTTTTGCTTTGGTTCCTGCAAGAAAACATCCAACTAGTTTCAAAATCACAGCATAGCAATCGAATATCCTTATTTCCACCTAAATTTATGACTCATAAAAGTACAACAATTAGGGCAGAAAACACTACAAGAAAACAAAAAAAGGGGAATAAGGATAGTCAACAAATTGATGAAACATGCTGGGTGTTTTGAAAATGTCGTGGGATTTCATCCATAGTTGTGACACTTGAGATCTCGCAAAAGGGGAATAAGAGAGAAGTCCATATGCATAAAATATCTAACAAACAATGCTTTCATCATCTAATGAACTTTCACCCTACCCACAAGATGTACAAGCACAAAGAGGACACGCGTAGGGCAGTCTTACAAACAAAAATAAAAATATCTCCACAATACAAACCAGTACATAGAATGGAACATTATAAATGGGAAGATTTAAAAACAACGAAACTGCATGAACTAATCACGTGTAATATATCTTCTTATCAACAGTTATGGAAGCAATCCTCAAACTAAAAAGAAATAACTACATGTACCTACCACCAAAAATTTAAATATGAATTATTTTTTAATAAAATATGCAGAGTACCTCCTCTTCCTCTTCTTCTGATGCATCATTAACTTGTTCTGCCTCCTCATAATGATCTTCCTCTTCTTCATCGTCCTCATACTCTGGCTCAGTATCCTCATCCCTCTTGCGCGGAGGAGGCCTCTCATCTTCCTCTTCATCGGTTTCATACTCGGATTCCTCTCTCTCATCATCAGGGTAACCCATTGGATTTCGAGAGGATTTAGCAGGTGGGAAAGAAGACTTGCGAGGAATATCTCTAGGTCCCTGTGACTAAATTCCAGAAAATAACCCTCATCAATGACAAATGCAAAAAACAAACAACATCCATACAAATTCCTGGAGAGTGAGAAACAATACCTTTTTGGCATTCATAATTCGTTTCTCTGCTCGGGCTTCTGCTTCTAAATCATCCTCAAAGCGGCGCTGAGAACGACGAGAATCATAGTAATCTGCTTCATCCTCCTGGGCGAAGAAAGATAGGTAAATAATGGAACTGTCATAGTTTTATGTAGGTAGAAATGCTTACAGAAAATTGAAAGAGACACATTAGCAAAACAAAAACAGACTTTTATGGAGGAAACAAACTAAAACTATACCTCATCCAATGCATCCTCTAAAAACCCAGGAGAAAGTTGACGCCTCCTATCCACAGCTGGAGTATACTTCCGGCTCACCTTCTCACGCTTTCGGTTAAGAAGCACATTGGCCCGAATATTTTGACTTTCAGCCTGTAAAAGATATAGAGAAATTAGATGGTGGTACCCAAGAGAAACTACACATAACTATTGAATTATTGATTATACCTTCTCTTTTTCCTCTTTTTCCCTCTCAGGATCAATGTCAGTAATGCAGTTTTTAACCTTGTAAACCTTCTTATGCCTTGAGTCAACAAGGGCAGTCAACAACCGATGAGAATTTGATGACAAGGAAGATGGAATAAACCTCATTTTCCTCAATAACCTTCCTTGTGATTGAAGGATTCCCTGTAAGCAAGTAAACATGGACAATTAGGGGGAAACAGTAATTTATCAAGACATCCACAGGAATAAAGAAATTCACCTTTCCGTGTCTAAGGAAAAGATGTGCTTGATCATGCTGTGCATCTTGCACTGATATGTCAAGAACTTCATTCCCAATTAAAAGCTGCAGACTGCCATCAGACCATCTCACAAAGCGGGCATTGCTTTCATACTACAGTAATAGAAAATCCATGATACATTTTTTGTAAACAATGATATACTGCAACCTGATCATGAATGACATATCATATCATACCACCAAAAAACCTGGTGAGAAAAGGCTTTGGTTGTTCTACAAAGTTAAAGGTTAAACATAATAGAACATGGAGCATGTTATTCCTATTTGGTACTAATGACTTTGTTGAAGTACTTCTCCGCCCTAGTGATCAGCTTCAAATTCGATACCCCATATCCTTAAAATATCATAAACTTTCTTAACATATTATAAATCTACTACAGTTCAAAAAAATCATGGTCATCCATGCACATCAAAACTAAATCAGCTTTCGTCAAGCAAAGGGCAAAATTTATATAGAAAAGAAATTGTAGACTCTAGAATCTTAAAGAATTTATTTAGCCACTTTATCCTGAATCATCTCATTAAGCTCGAAATTCAAAAAGAAATATTTTATGACATAATTAGAAGAGTAAAAGGTAGTAGAAAGGAATACAAAAGAAGTTACACACAAGAATATCAGAATCTTCTTCATCCCAACTATTTAGAGTTGACAAATTATAATTGATAGCATGCATAAGAAACGGTATCCAATTACTTACAGATGCTGTGCCGTCAGGATTTCTAGCAGTCCTCCAACGTACTATATTATTCTCCAACCTAATGCGCTTTCTGGCTCCAGATTCATCAGTTACAAAAGTATCCTCTTCCACATATGTTTTAGGATCAAATGGTTTTGGATCAACACCCATAATATTGGAAACTTTAATCATGTTCATCTGCCAATAGAGAGAGAGAAAGAGAGAGATTAAAATACAAGTGGCTGAATAACGAAATTCAACGTGTCTTACCAGAATGCACATCATTAGAAAAGGCAACGCATCTATACATAAAACCCTGAGTGATATCACGTATTAAAATGTATTCATCATGACCTTGTTATCATATAACCTGATGTTGTAGAATTCTCATCTAATTTGCAACATGTCACCAACTTTGACATGGGGATGTTATCAAGAAACTGTCTTAAAAGATACATTTCAAATTCAGGATTCACTCACACACACTACACATGCCAACTTCTTTATCACAACAATGGGAACGACACAAAAGTGGAGTGAAAATTACTCACGTTTTCCAGCCACATAGTTAAACCCTAGTTTAAAATTAAAATATAAAATAAAAATAAAGGTTCTCACTCGAATAACTAAACTTATTAATTAGAAGCAGACCTTTTCTGGAAGAGCTGGAGGAGGTCGTAATGGAACTTCCAACTCTAAAGGGGGCCCAAGTGGTTTCTCTTTAGTTTTTATCTCAAAGTTTTCCTCCTCTGATTCATACTGGTGATCTTCATCAGCAAGTATATCTTCTGGTCTCAGGTTCTTTCCGTAGCTTCCTTCCTCCTCCACGGGATATCTCTGGGGCAGGAAATCAATTATCAATTCTTAAAACTAGGGCAATTCACAGACAAAGGAAAAATGTCATTATTGACACCAATATCACTATTGGCACCTTTACTCACATTTGAATCTTGTTCAATATCCTGCTGAGCAGCATACCCCATTTCCTCATCTTCATCAAAATCACCAAATACATCACGAATTTCAGGGGCCGCATGCATATCACGAGTCTCATCTTCTTTTTCATCTCTGGGCGACACACTACATTTAAACAAAAAAAAGAAACAAGTTATTAGTATCAATGTCATGCAGCAGTTATAAAAAATTGGCAAGGTTAGTTCTTTGATGTTTGATCTCCTAACTTCATTTAATTTTTCACTTTGGTCCTCTAATTATGCGCTGTACAACAAGTTCATCCTTTCAGTTAGAATGAAAATGTTATGTGTAGTTAGCAGAGAGGATGAATTTGTCAACCGGTACTGGGTTAGAGGATCAAACTAGGGTGCGTTAGAATCCCAAAATTTAGAAAACAACATAATTAAGCACAAAAAGTCTTAGGTCATCAGTAATACCCTGTGTTCTATCCTGTGCGCTAATCAACGAAACATGTTTTAACAAGCATGTCAACACTAACAATGGAAAACATCAACCCATCCAGAATTATCATACACAATTCAGCCACGTTTGTCCACAATTTTCCGTGAAACGTTATACCTTGGGCTTCTAGCTTCGTCGACTTCTTCCTCCTCATCGTCGTGGTGCTCGTAATGATTCTCCTCCGACCTCTCAGATCCGCTCTCAACGACGTCGTCCCGGCGCTTACTCGTGACGCCTCGCTGGCTATAACCGTCATCTTTGGCGTCACTATCCGAGTCTCTTCCCTCACTCTCCTCTCTCTCTCCGACTTCCACCTCCTGCGAGCTCTGCTCCCTCTCGCCCTCGCTCTCGCGATCGTGTTCTCCTTCTCCGTCTCCCTCGCTCTCGATTTCCACCTCGCCCTGGCCCTCCACCTCGCCCTCTCCCTCCTGCTCCCCCATTCCCTCTCCCTCATCCTGAAACACAAAAACGCGAAAACATGGAAAAACGGTTAGGGTAGGGATCCAAACAGGGTGCAATGAAAAGGAGTGTGAAATTGGGCGCGTACGGAGGGGTAATTGAGTTGGGGGTTGGATTCGTGCTCGGAATCGACGTCGAGCTCTTCCTCCTCCTCGGATTGGTCGCCGAAGAGGTTCTGCATCATCTGGTGGCGCTTCTCCTCGCCTCCCATGGCTTCCGAGAGAAGAAACCCTAGGCACCAGAGGTTTTCGACGGAATCGCTTCCACTGGGAACCTGCGTTTGTTTGTTCTTCTGCTGTGCTAGGGAAACGCACCGTATCAGTAGCGTTGTTAACCTAAATTGATAGAAATAAATCTTGTTCTTTGAATCTTTTAAATACAAAGTCAAAATGGTATCAAATAATTAGACTTTAAAAGTTTACAAAGAAGCCATATCAGATAAAGTCTTCCTCCACTTCCATACCTTTTTCTTACACTTTTATAAAAAAAAAAATTTATTCTCAAAATACCCTTACCAAAATAATAAAAATGAGCTTTGATTATTTAATTATATTTGTAAAACAAAATAATAATAAGATGAGGTATCATTCTGTTGTCATTTACAAAATAAAATAATAACGGAATGATACTCTATCCAGTTTATATTTAAAAAATATATATATATATAAATCAGATGAGGTATTATTTAATTACAATTTACAAAACAAAATGATAACTGACATCCCATTCAGTTTATATTTTGAAAAAAAAAATATAAAACGGGATGAAGTGTCAATCGGTTATCATTTACAAAACAAAATGACAATTGGATGAAACACATTCGATTCATAAACTCCCAAATCAACAATGTCGTCATTCGCCATCGACAGCCACCCAATCAACAAAGTAATTACTACTCTAATCAACAATATCATTTACAAATTGCTAATAAACATCAATTGCTTATTTACAACTTGTTTGAAGCTTTAATTGAATATTTGAACAAAAATGAACGATATCCGTCTTCTTCTTCCTTCTTAAACCCACGATCCGTATCTCACGCACGCACTAGAGATTGAACCAGATGTTATGAAAATAGTCAAAGAATGCACACAAAGCTTGGAATGGTTGGAGAATGAATCAGATGTACCGTAAAGTGAAGAACTCAACCGGACAAGGAGTGAAGGAGGTGGAAGACAATCCTCATTTTGTAATTTTACATTAAAAGTAAAATAGTATTTTTATATCTGTGATATGAGATGCCAGAAGAAGATATTTGCAGGAAGAAGATATGGAGGTAGAAGAAGAATTTATTTACCAAAAATCACTTAAAATCTCTTTGATTGTGCTGATCGAAGATAAAAAAAAAACAAAAAAAAAAAACATCCATGCATATAAACGAAGATGAATAAGAAAAACTAAGTTAGCAAAGATTAAAAGATAATTTTAACTTCAACTTTTAAATAACTTTACATGAAAATACACAATGTAACAATATAATTGATTATATCTAAATTTTTTTATTCATATTCTATTATGCCCTTATAATTTTTCATTTATAATTAATTATAAACAAATATAATCAGTTTTTACTTATAAACGATTCTCAAAAATTTATATTATAGATAATCAATTATATATATAAACGTAATATATAATCGATTGTATATAATTGATTATATGTTACCTTTTTAATATATAATTAATTATATAATATAATCAATTATATAATATAATAATAAAATTTCAAATATTACATATTAAATAAATTTATATATTATAAAAATTTACATGATATATTATTTAAAAAATAATAAATAATAATTATAATTTAATAAAAGTTATTTAATTTCGTTTATACGTTTTCAAAATTTTATGATTTTATTAGTTAAAAAATTAATCAATTATAATCTATCAAATTAATAAATATTTATTATAAATTTAATTTAATTTTAGTATTAACTGTGTAATTTTACATTTGTTATAAATTTTAAAAAGTATAAAAAATTATTAATCACTTAAATCAAATTAATTATATTTTCTTTTTAATGCAAAAATAAAATTATAATCTTAAAATTTTACCAATTAAAAATAAGTAAAATATTATTTACATTTCTCATATTATTCACAAACTTTTACAAATTTTTTTATTTATTTATTTTTAATTCAAACAATCAAAATTTTTATATATTTTATTTTAAATTTCAGTTTATCAAATTTATTCTTTAATTCAAACAAACTCTTAAAATTTAAAAAGATTTCACCACAACATTTCTCCAAAAATTTGGACTTTTGTTAGTAGCCTCACCGGCAAAAAAAAACAAAAGTTCTACCTCAAACTTTTTAGCCGCTCAAGAGCAAAAATAATTATTCAGTGATTGATTGTCAATGTCTATAATTTTTACTTACCCTTATTTCACTAACTGTTTTGAGTTATCTTAAAATTTTAAGTATTTTAAAATTAAATATACAACCCACTTTGTGAAATTGTTCGGTGGAAGAGAAATCGAGAAATAATAGGAAAACATATAAATGAACAGAAATACGTGAGAAGTATTACTTTGGTCGTATAATTTTTTAAAGTTATTTCTCTCCTTTTTTTATTTGAAACATTTATTATTTTATTCACTCGTCTTTTAACCAATTTACCTTTATGTTTCAATCGGTAAAGAGGAGATAACCAAGAAAAAAAAAAGAGACAACAAATGAAAGAAAATAAAATAAAATAAAATAAAAATAAAAATAAAAGATGTTTAGTTGAAGATAAAGAAAATAATAGATAGGAAAAAAGTTAAAATAAAGATTTTTTATGTGAAGAGAATAAAATAAAATTAATTAGAAATAAATAAATATTATTAATTGTTTTATTTTGAATGTTTATTATTATTATTATTATTGAATTTTATACTTTTTTTCATTTTAGCTATTATTCTAATACACAAAAACATTGAAAAAATGGGATATGTAAATGGAATGAATTGATTTCTTTAGTTTTGTTATCTGATTATTTCTGTATCTTCATGACATTTTTTGAGCTATTACCTGTCTTTTTCTTCTCTTTCAAAGTATCTATTATTCTTTATTTTCATTATTTCCCTTCCTCTCTCTCCCATTACAAATAGTTTGTTAAAGATTATAAAAACATATTTTAAAGCCTCGTAAATACATCAATTAGTTGAGTGATTTTGTTTTGCAGTTTAGTTTATTTATATTTAAAGAATGTAAAATTTGAATTACGAAACAAAAAATTAAGCTTTAAGTAAATGCTAGTAGAGAACTTCAAAATAGACACATTATAAAATTTGAGATACAAGGAAATAATAGAAACAAATAATAGAAATAACTTCCGAAATTCTTGAACACCTCTTTGATACTTGAAACAAAATTATAAAATACGATATAATAGAAACACACACGAAAAACCATATATGAAATGAGTTTTGTTTATTATTGTTAGATTCCTGCACCCGTAAACCTTGGAGTAGATTTTTTACAACTTGAATTTTAAAATATTACTGTAGTTATTTTGCAATCTATTTTGGATGTCTCTTACAATATCGAAACTTTTAACTTTTTTTTTTTCCTTTTTGTGTTTGTTTTGTTGTTTACTTCATCTCCAAACATAAATTACTCAAAAATTTGGTTCTTTTAGATAGTGTGGGGATTTGAATGTAAATTAAGATGGATTTGAGGGATGTGTTGTGTTTGGTTCCATTGATTGGATGAAAACGAAGATTTTTGAGATTGGATATTTCTGGGGTCTTCGCTATGTGAAGTCATTTGCACCGAAAGCTAGCTCAGCATTTGTTAATTTACAAAAGTATCTTTCATATTCCTCCATCGATTTCATTGTTGCATGTGTTAGTGAGTTGTGGTGTTGCGCCAGTTGAGGTGGTCTTGTATGGGAGAGCTTTGTGATGGTCTGAGTGACTGGTTCGCATGAGTGACTGAGGAACAATTCTTGAAAAGAGGTTGAAGAAGACAAAAATTGTGAACAAGATACCTAATTGATTAGGTTAATCAATTATAGTTATGCTTTACACCCCATGATCGATTAAGGGTTTGGTTTTTCCAATTTTATTGAGTATGCGACGTTTATTTGAGTTTGATTTTTGCTTTGTAGTGTAGATAGCGTGTTAGTATAGTTGTGGGTCATGTAGTTGAGAGATCAATTGGTGTGTAAGATGTGATCACAATAAAGAGGTAAGAAATAACGTGGAAGATAAAAGAAAGTGTTGTGAGGTTAGAGTGTATTTGTGGTTAAGTTTTGGTTCAATATCTAAAATGGTTGTGTCATTATAAAATAGTAGTTGCTGAAGCAATGTGTGTGTGTGATTTGATGGTGTTGGTTTAGGATTTTGTGGTGTTACTGGTTTGATTATTTGAATAAGTAAGTTTTTCTCTTACCATTAAATAAGATTGTTGTGTGTTTATGGACAAATTAAAAATATTTAAACTTTTTTAATATTATGTATTTAGAGTTTTAACTAAATCAAAAAATTATTGTGTTAGGAAATATATTTATTTAAGATTTTGTTTAATTAAGTAATTATATTTATTTTTAGAATTTATTTATTTAGAATTTTCATGTATTTAGAATTTTGAAGAATTAAAAAAAAAATATGCAGGATTTTAATTTATTGGCATGTCAAATATGTTGTTTAATTAAGTAATTGTATTTGTTTTGAAAAATTATTTGGTAGGAAGAGGAAATTATGCATGTTATAAGTGTCTTAATTCATTCACTCAAAAAGATCAAAGGTAGTGTAGAAAACACTCTTAATTTGGATTTAAAATTTATTTTCATTAAAAAGGAGATCATGTACGAAGTTAAACTGCAACATTTAGAACACAATTTTATTTTATTAATTTTGAGTGGGTGGAGTAGGTGGTGATGTGGCTCACAACATATATATCAAGTTAAATTTTTAATTACATTAATGTTCAATTAAGGACTTATTCTTCCTGCACCTCCATACTGACATCCTACACCTTCATAATAAATTTGAATTTACAATTTTATCCTTTTTAATTTTCTTTTAATCCAATCATGTACCCTTCACCCCTTTTACTCAGCACCTCCATCTCTCACACCTCCATCCCTCACAGCACTATGCACCCTCTTGGTTCCTCCACCTCCGACTTTGTTGCATCTCCGACGTTGTACTTGTACATGTTGTTGCACTTTTGGTGGAATTGAAAATTTGGAGCAAATTTGAACCCACGCACGCAGCACCTCCATCTCTCACGCCTTAAACCTACAGGCACCCATTAGCAGTTATACCATCAATTGGAAGAAAGGTAAGGTTTATTGTAAGTTTAATTTAATGTTGTTGTGGTAGATGTAGGATATTAACGACAGAGGACGGCGGTGGTGGCTGTTTGTTGGCGTCGTCGTCGTTGTTGCCGGTTGTATAACCCACAATACATTTTCAAATGTATTGTGGGTTACACAACCCACAACTTATGTTGAAAAATAAAATAAAACTAGTTGTGGGTTGTGTAACCCGCAATATAAAAAAAAATTTAAATGCATTGTGGGTTGTACAAACCGCAATACAAAAAAAATTTAAATACATTTCGGGTTGTACAACCCGCAATATAACAAAAATTTTAAATGCATTGTGGGTTGTACAAACCGCAATACATTTAGAAAAATTTATACTTACGATTTCTACAACCCGCAATGTAAAAGGTGCAGAAAAAATAATTGCGGGTTGTATAATTCGCAATGATAATATTTTTTAATTGCATTGTGGTTTGTGCAATCCGCCATCGCAGTTATCGACGACGACGACGAATAACCTCTAAGATTCTTCTCCCTCACCAATTACAACCTCCAGCAGGATGTTCTTCCACTTTTGTAATCCCTCTCCCTCTACCTTTGATTGTCCCAAACTTGCACCTCCACAAATGATGAACTGAGTTGCACCTCCATGTTCTCCTCTGACTTTAACCTAGTTCTAAATTAATAAGGGTATTTTTGTCTTTTTCTCAAGACTAAAATGGGAATATGTATAGAGGTGCAGGAAGTCAGTATGGAGGTGCAAGAAGAATCAGTCAGGTTTTATGTGAATTGAATCTATTTACCCAATAAGATACACAGTTGCTTGGTGAGGATAATAAAAAAAATGGTCACACCACTCAAATTAATCTTGTTTATTTTTTAATTACTTTTTACTACAAGGACAAATTTATAATCTTACATTTTATCAATTAAAAAATTTTAAATATTAATCATATATATTTCATCACTCACAACCTTTTTACTCAAATCTCACCATCTAATCCTTATTCCAATCAATCCAATCCAATCCCACAAATAATTTCCAATCCACACAAATTTACTCCCTTAAATCCACTCAAATCCATATACACATCCAAACAAGACATTAAGGAGTATTGACTAATAGTCAAATGTCATGTAATACCTTTAATTTTATATAAGGTATGAAACTCTTGAGAGAAAAAATTCAAATTGTTGTTCATCCTTAGACGCTTCACTGTATTCTTAGTTTGGTTAAACATTAGAAGTATTGAGTGTTTAAACACTTCTCACATGTGTAAGAACTTAAAATTAGTGAATTGGCTTAACCGGTGGTGATTAAGCAACTGGCTGTAGCTTTCTTTGAGAGGTGAATCTATAAAAAAAATTATTTTTTATTCTTGGCTTTTACCTCTTTCATATTTGTATTATTGGTTTTATTGCTTGTTCATCCTGGATATAAAGAAACATATAATACATCTTAAAACCTTAATTAAGACTTTTTTTCACAATTTAATTAATTCTAAGAAAATTTATAGCTTTGTTTTGTTTTTGAAAAAAAAAAGTTAAAAAGGTTTATAATTTCAATTAATCCCCTTTTCAACTTAACTCTTTCTTTTAGCCTAACAAATAGATGACTCTTGAAAGGTAAAGAGACACATGGGACAACCTTGAAAAATGAGTAAAATAGTTACAACTTAACACCATAACCTTAAAAGTGGCATCTTAAAGGTAGATACATTTCATGTGTATGTTTTACTTCTTTGGAAGACCAAATGCAGTCTTCTAGGGTTTATAGAATAATCTTTTATACTCTTAAAATATTTTATAATCTTTAAAAGATGTATATTTTATTTTACCTCTTTATTGCTTCCTCTATTTCTCTAGGTTTTTTGTATTCTTGAAATTTCTTTTTATTTATTCTTCTTATTCTTTTCTTGTCACGTTTCTTATTTAAATTTATAATTAATCTTATAATTCTTTTTCTCCTTCTTAATTAGATTTCTCCCCAATCACAATCACATAAGGGGTTATTCTACATACAAATCTTTTAGGTGCCAACGAGGAACATGCTATTCACATCCATTTGATACAACTTTGTATTGCCATAAGCAACAAATGAAAATAAGACATGCATAAATTATAGTCTTGCAATTGGTGCATGTGTTTCTTTATAGTATACGCCTTCTTATTATGATTAATCTTTGACCATTAATCTAAACCTCACTTCTTATGACCTTATCTATTTTATCATGCTTGTTTTTGGAACACCCATTTAGCTTTGATAATAATATTGTCTTAAGGTAGATCTACAAGCTTTCAGATGTTGTTCTTATGGAACTATTCAAGCTCTTATTACATAGCTTCTATCTAGTTCTCGTTATCTAGTGCTTTGGTTTTTTTTCCCCTTTAGAGATAAAGGCAAAGTTCTTATAAAAAGGTTGATTTTGTTTAGGCTTTCAATGATAGCTTCAGATGGATGGTCTTTAAAAGTTATATGTTTTTTGTTTATAGGCTTCTATCTTTTAGTAGTCTTGTTCTTCTTTCTCATTCTTCTAACTAACATATAAGTTAGGAAACAAGTCATGCATGGATTTCTAGACAAGTAACCTTCTAAAGTTGTAGACTCTATGGGCTTTTATACATTTTAGAGTATTCAAGTATAATTTATTCACCATTTATAGAGTCAAACTTTTAAATATTTCTCTTTGTGTTAAGAATAAAACATTGACATCTAAAATGATGTAAATAAGATGTGTTGGGTTTTCGTCTCCTTCTTACTTTGTAGAGAGTTTTCTTTAAAATAAGTCTTGTATTAATTTCATTTTACAAATAAGAGTTGTGCTTATTGCTTATACTCATAAGTGTTTGGGGCTTAAATTTTGCATTCAAGATAATTCTATCCATTTCTTACATTGAGTTGTTTTCCTTTTTACTACACCTTTTGTTGTGATTTCATGAAGTTGAAAAAATATGATAAATACCATTATTATTGTACTATACGGTCGACCGAAATATGTCATCGGTCGGAACCCACCATCGAGTCAATAGCCCTAAATAACCATCTTGTGATGAGCACGTGGGGTGTGCCAGAAACAGGAATATTGCAGGTAAGCACAAATCGTAACTGAATATCCTGTAATTAATATTCGTTATGTCAGAAAGAGGAATATCGCAGGTAAGCACAAATGGTAACTGAATATCCTGTGATTAATGTTTGTTACGAAATCATATAGCAGAAGAGAATGACCCAAATTCATTAAGCTCACTATTACACTTATAAATACAGGCTCAATCATCTCAAGCCAGGTACTTCTAAACTCTGATCTATATCCATGCACACTCTAACCCTAAATTGACTTGAGCGTCGGAGTGCCTGCAGGACCCCCCTCCCGGGACAGTGGATTTCAGTGCATTCGGTACACTAAGGAGCAGTTCTTGGAGCAGTAAAGGAATCAACACGAGAAGATATTGTTGTTGCTAGAGCCAACCGGTCCTGTGCGATAACATTTTGGCGCCCACCGTGAGGCCGAGATTGACCTAGCAACGATGGTGACAACAAGGAACAATCACGATGGCCAACAAGCCAATCAGGAAGGAAACCCCTCGGCCATCCTGGCCGAGATGCGGAGAGAGCTAGAATTGATGTGCAAGCTACGAGAAGACGATAGGTTGCAGAGGGAGGAAGAGCGGCTACGCCAGGCGGGTGCCAACAACGCCCTTCGAGAGGAAAATAAAAGGCTGCGACAGAGGCTCGAGAGAATCGAAAAGGCCCAACACAGTAGAAACGTTCATACGGAAGGGGACAGGTCCCAACCGGCCAAACAGCCACAGCCGACCGTGAAAGGAACGAGCCCCAGCGAGAACGTCAGGCAGAAACTTCTCGCAAGGACGATCAGGACGCGACATCGTGACATGTTGAAGATTCGGCAAATCACTAATTTCCCTTCACCAATGACATACTGGCAACCAAGTTGCCACCCAACTGGAATAATCCCACGTTGGATAAGTACGATGGCACTACGGACCCGGACGAGCACATCGACTTGTATGTTTCCCAGCTGACCTTGTTTACGACGAACGGATACATATATTGCAAGGTCTTTCCAACCTCTTTGAGGGGGGTGGCGCTCAGTTGGTTTACTCGCTTACCCCCCGGGTCGATAGACTCTTTTGCGACCTTGAAGGCCAAATTTGTAGCCCAATCTGCAACGAGTAAGCCACATCAGATGACGTCGGTTGCACTAGTAAACATTCGACACGAGAAGGGAGAATCCCTCAAGTCCTTCATGGCAAGGTTCGGGCAGGTCGCTCTCGGCATCCGCAGACTCCTACCGGAGGTAGCAATGGCCTACTTGATCACAACGCTCAGACCGGGACCATTCGCAGACAGTCTGGCCATGCAACCCCCGGCCAAGATGGATGATCTCCGCCGGAGGGCTACTCAATTTATGCAGGTAGAAGAATTGCGACAGTATTCAAGAGGTGAGCAAGGCTAGGGGAGAAGGGACGATCGGTCGTCCAACCCCCCGCGATTCAGGGACACACCCCATGCATAGAGGTTCACAAAGTACACACCACTCAATATTGGTCGGACGCACATCCTTGAGGAAGCTTTGAGTGCTGACCTCATTAAGCAGCCGAAGAGGGGCGTATTGCCCCAACATGCCGACCGAAGTAAGTATTGCTGGTAGCATAATTGTCATGGTCAGATATCAGAAGAATGTGCGACCCTCAAGGACAAAATCGAGGAGCTAATCCAAGCAGGCCACTTGCAGAGATATGTTGCAAGGCAACGACAGTACGGGCGGAGCCAAGAGCGCAGTCCTAGGGAAAAGAGTCCTCGTTGAAAAAGCAGAAAGAAACCCCCTACGCCGTGCAGATACCGGGAAGACAGTTGTTAATACTATTTTCGAAGGATTCGATGGGGGAAGACCGTCTAATTCGGCCAGGAAAACACACCTCCGGGCAATCCAAAGCGTGTACATGATCATTCGGCGGGTGCGTCTTAGTATGTCAGATATCACTTTCACCGATCGGGATTTCTAAGCGATCGATACCCAGCAGGATGATCCAATGGTCATCACCATCGATCTGGCGAACTGTGAAGTAAGAAAGACATTGGTGGACCAAGACAGCTCTGTTGACGTACTCTACTGGAGGACGTTCAAAAAAATGAGGTTAGAAGAGAGCAAGATAATCCCATTGGATGAGCAGATAGTGGGATTCTCCGGAAAACGGGTCGACACAAAAGGATACATTGACTTGAACACCAGGTTCGGGGAGCCTGGCCGAGGATAGAGGACTATCTCTATTAGGTATATAGTGGTGGATATTAACACGTCCTACAATGCGTTGTTGGGGCGGCCGTCCTTGAACAAGCTTGGAGCCATAGTCTCCACGCCGCATCTGGCAATGAAGTTCCCGTTCGACCGGGGAAGCGTGGCGACCGTTTATGCCGACAAGAAAATAGCCAGAGAGTGCTATGTGGCGAGTCTGAAATTGAAACCGACCGCAAAGAGAAACGTCGCCCAGAGGATGGTTGCATTGATGGATCTTGACCCTAGGATCAATGATGATGTGAGGATGAAGCCGAGTAACGATGTTACTGAGTGGCAGTTGGCAGGAGAAGGCCAAAACACTCGATTAGGCGGAAGCATGACAGAAAGTGAAGTCCAGAGGGTAACCAAATTGTTGGCCGATAACAGGGATCTCTTTGCCTGGACGGCCGAGGATATGCCCGGAGTGGACCAGAGAGTGATGTCCCACAGACTCTCCGTATGTAAGGAAGCACGACCGGTAGACCAAAAGAAGAGAAGAATGGGTGAGGAAAAAAGAATCGCCGCTGCACTTGAAGTGCAAAAACTACTAGAGGTTGGATTTATAAAGGAAATTCATTACACCACATGACTGGCAAATGTGGTATTGGTAAAAAAAAGCAATGGACAATGGAGGATGTGCATCGGCTATACGAGTTTGAACAAACCCTGTCCGAAGGACGCATACCCGCTGCTCAGTATTGACCGCCTGGTAGACGGGGCGGCCGGTAACAAGGTGCTCAGCTTTCTAGACGCATTTTCAGGATACAACCAAATTCCGATGTACGATAGAGATGTGGGAAAGACAACATTTATTACAGAAGCCTCGAACTATTGTTATCAAGTCATGCCCTTTGGGTTGAAGAATGCAGGTGCTACTTACCAAAGGTTGATGGACTGGGTGTTCAAGGATCAGGTCGCCCGAAATATGAAAGTTTATGTTGACGACATGGTGGTGAAGTCCGGCACGTTTGACCAGCATCTGGCCGACCTGGAAGAAGTATTCGACCGACTTCGAAAGTTCAACATGAGACTCAACACAGCAAAATGTGCATTCGGTGTAGAAGGAGGAAAATTCTTGGGATTCATGCTCACTCATAGGGGGATAGAAGCCAACCCCGATAAGTGCTCGGCCATATTGAACACCCAAAGTCCTACCACTCTCAAGGAAGTACAAAGTCTTGTTGGTAAACTCACGTCTCTGTCCAGATTCTTGCCCAGATTGGCGGAAAAAATAAGGCCGATCGTGAAAACATTGAAAAAAGCGGATAGGTTCCAGTGGAGCGAAGAGTGTGAGAAAACCTTCGCAGAGATAAAGGCGGCAGTATCGTCAACTCCTATCCTACAGAAACCGACCCCAGGAGACGGACTCCTGTTGTACATTTCCCCATCCGAGGATGCCATCAGTGCGGCTTTGGTGCAACAGGAAGACCAAAAGTCAGTTTATTTTGTAGGAAGGGCCTTGCAAGATGCAGAGACCAGATATCAGCTAACAGAAAAGGTCGCGCTGGCAGTCGTGTATGCCGCTAGGAGACTCCGACCATATTTTCAAAGTCACCCAGTGACAGTGAAGACCGATTATCCGGTGGAGAAGATCCTTTTGAGGCCTGAGCTGGCCGGACGAATGATATCGTGGTCGGTCGAGCTCTCAGAGTTCGAATTGAAGTTTGAACCGAGAAGGCCCATTAAGGCGCAGTGTCTGACCGACTTTGTGTTAGAACTCCAAACGCCGGAACAGCAGATCGTATGGACGTTGTATGTGGATGGTTCGTCCAACAGTAAGCAGTGTGGGGCGAGAGTCATTCTAGAGAGCCCGGGCGGTCTAAAAGTGGAGCAGTCGTTGCACTTCAACTTCAATGCATCTAACAATCAGGCCAAGTACGAGGCCCTCATAGATGGATTAAACCTAGCAGGAGACATGGGAGTCAAACAACTGAGATGCTTGACTGACTCCCAATTAACGGTCGGTCAGATCAACGATACTTTTCAGGTAAAGGATCCGCTATTAACAAGATACTATCAAAAGGTGTCTACCCTCCTCTCCAAATTTCAACATGCAAAGATCCAGTATGTGCCTAGGAGCAAGAACGGAAGGGCGGATGCATTGTCTAAACTTGCACTAGGTAAGAAGAAAAGCAGGTTTAACACTGTCATTCAGCTTTCCCTAAGCAGCCCAACTGTATCAGAAGAAGATTGCATGAACATCGAGATGAAGGAAGGCTAGCGGTGGCTTATTATCCAAACCCTAAAAACATTGCTGATGGGGGAGGCTGTGGCAAATAAAGTGTTGGCCAAAAAGGCCTCTCGGTATGTCCTTATAGCCGACGACCTGTATAAACGACGCTTCACAACCCCGCTCTTGAAATGCCTAGGGAAAGAGCAGTCCGAGTATGTCATGAACGAGTTACACAACGATATTTGTGGCATACACTCTGGTCATAAAATGTTAGCTGTCAGAGTAATCCGGGCCGGATACTACTGGCCGACCATCCGACAGGATTGCGCCGAGTACGTGAAGAAGTGCAGAAGTTGTCAAGAAAACGGACCGCTTATTCATCAACCACCGACCAGCTTACAAACCATAAGTGCTCCTTGGCCTTTTGCCAAATGGGGAATGAATATCCTAGGGCCTTTTCCACCGGCGACCAGACAACGACAATTCTTAATTGTGGTAGTAGACTATTTCACAAAATGGATAGAGGCCGAACCCCTAGCCAAGATCACGACCGCCAATGTTCAAAACTTCGTGTGGAAGCTAATTTACAGGTTTGGCGTTCCTCACACGGTCATACAACGGCCGGCAGTTCGTGGACCAAAAACTTGAAGCCTTCTTCACTGAGCTAGGGGTCAAGCACAGAACCAGTTCGGTGGAGTACCCGGAAACGAATGGTCAGGCGGAAGCCGCCAACAAGGTAGTCTTGTCTCAGCTGAAGAAAAGATTAGGAGCTGCCAAAGGAAAATGGGCCGATGAGTTACTCGAGGTCTTATGGGCGTATCGCTGCACACTGTAGACATTTACAGGGGAGTCCCCGTATAACCTCACCTACGGGACGGATGCCATGTTGTCGGTCGAGATAAGAGAAGCCACAATAAGGAGACGACTGAGAGACCTTTCATTGAACAATGAATGCATGAAAGCCGAGTTAGATCTCCTTGATGAACTTAGAGAGAAGGCAAGAATAAAGGAAGCAGTCTGTAAGCAAAGGGCAGCACGCAGGTATAATGTTAAGGTAAATCTGAGGAACTTTCAGCAAGGGGACCTCGTTTGGAGAATGACTGGCGATGCTAGCAAGAATCAGACGGATGGCAAGTTCGCGGCCAACTGGGAAGGCCAGTACAGAGTCAGTCAGGTGTTATGCAAAGGAGCGGTTAGGCTGGAGCAACTGGATGGGGAGCAGATTCCCAATACCTGGAATGCAGACCATCTCAAATTTTATTTCAGTGAAAGTCACGAGTTGGTTTGATTTTGTTTTTATTATTCAGACTTATGTGTATTGGTTTACTTTTTCAACGGTGTACTCTTTCCTACCTATGACATTTTTTCCTTAAGGAGGGTTTTGGCCAAGGAGGTTTTAACGAGGCACTACACGCAATAAGAATCATAGTTCTCTTTTACATTCCGCACATAAAGTTTTACATCCCATGCAGCCGACCGAAAGGTGACCCCAACTTAAGGTGCTCTTGGCCTACCATGAGACCTCCATTTTCGATCAAACTGATCGATCGAAAGGTGGCCCAACTTAAGGTGCTCTATGCCTACCATGAGACCTTCATTCGCGATCAAACTGGCCGACCGAAAGGTAGCCTAACTTAAGGTGCTCTTGGCCTACCATGAGACCACTCGCGATCAAGCTGGCCGACCGAAAGGTGGCCCAACTTAAGGTGCTATTGGCTTGCCATGAGACCTCCATTCGTGATCAAGATAGCCGATCGAAAAAGAATGGCCCAACTTAAGGTACTCTTGGTTTACCACGAGATCCTTCGCGATCAAGATGGTCGACCGAGTGGTGGCCCAACTTTAGACGCTCTTAGCTTGCCACGAAACCATTCGCGTTATTATACCTACCGATAAAGAACTCGTGTTCCAATCTTTAAGTTAGTATTATTTATCAGATTCTTATACGTGATTGAGCGTTAATTAATTGCCAAGCATATTAGTCGGTGATAAACAGATTATACAAGTGTAGCGAAAATCATTATCATTCCAAAAACCGACCGGTAAAGTCATTGTTATACACAAGTGTGGCGAAGGAAAGGTAAAACTGGCCGAATACAAGCCATTAACAATTTACAAAAACTAGTCTGACAGTATCACTTCGGGGTCCGGTTGATCCCCTTCAGCAGCCGGAAGCCCGCCATCCTCATCGTCCTCGCCCTCCTCATTCAGCACATCCATTGCCGACACCATCTTGACCCTGTAGATATCCTTGCGATTGTCAAACTTACCCTCATCGATTGGAACCCGGTAGAAGAAGGCAGCTTGCCTCATGGCCCACATAAAGCCCAAATCATGTTGTTCAAGGAAGAAACCTTCTGAGGCGTAGGTGTTCGGAGAATATATTTCCCTTTGTCTTTGGCCGGCGGCTTGCTCTTCCCGGCGGGGGCAGAGGACATCAAGTCTTTAAAAACCTTGTTCATGGCGGGAGTCTGGGAAGCAAGGATGTCTGCAAGAAAACCACGCGGTCAGAAATCGTTAAAATGCGATAGTCAAACAGAAATATAAAACGTACCGAATACGGCGCTCGCTGGATCTTCACACCAATAGGTGTTGAGGATATCTCGGGCGGGAATACCCCTCGGAAGGGAGTCAAGCATAGAAAGTGCAGAGCTATCCTCCGCCAATAATCCCGACCGTGGCCAAAATGTGGCACGAGCAGGGGATCTTGTCCAATACAAGGGAAACTTAGGCTCTTCCCTGTCAAATATATATCCCCGGCCCACCTCCCCAAAGATAATCTTAATGAATGTATCTTTAAAGTGTTTATAGGAAGACGAGAAGGGCTTAAATAGACAGTTGCGCGCTTGGCTAATAAGGGACAGCTAACCTACATTTTTTCCCGGCCGACTCTGGTAATGGGTAAAGAATAAAGGAATAGTAGGAGTAAGGCCTAGGGCAGCGCAGACAAAATAAAACGCCCTAACGTACGCCCAGCCGTTAAGGTGCAACTGGGTGGGAGCGACGTTTAGGTAACGGAGGACGTCCGTGCAAAAATCATTAAACGGGATGACAAGGCAAGAATCCTTCATACCCGTGCATACATGAGGAATAAGTCTGCAGGGTAAGAGGCCCGACCGTCAAATACCCGGTCGGTAGTCAGGCATCTATGCAGAGAAAAGGTATGGTCCGGGACGGACGACTCTACAAAGTCCTGGACGTCGACTAAGTCCCTGAGGGCGGTAGTGGTGAGGTATTTGGAATACACCGTCCGAACATCCTGGACCACCCAGTCATCATTGGAAGGGCTAACTTTGTTAGCATCTTCCACGTTGTTACTAGAGGCCGAAGACTCTACCCCCCATTCTCTACCACAATTTCCTCTATTCTCGCCCCCTCATCTCTACCAGCAGCAGAGCTACCCTCATCGGAGGTACTACCAAACGATTCCCCAATACGGCCGACCCCCTGCTCGGCTATGTTCCTACGGTCATTCGAGGAAGACCGACTACTTGAAGAACCAGAAACGGAATAAGAATGCAAAGAGTAGGAAGCCATGGTTACCTCAAAGGATGGCAATGGACGACCGAAGACTTGACAAAGCTACTCGGCTTAAGAAACGAAAACGACAGCGAATGTCGGGATCCAAGGGCTATTTATAGCCAAAACTTGGGGTGATGTGGCCGCACCTGCGCCGTCGAATTTATCCCTTCCCAACAGCTCAAATCCACGCACCCATCACTTCACGCACAAAACTCGAGAGGCGCGAAGCTACAGTACGAGCAAATGCAGCGCTACAATCGCTCTCGGTCGGCCCTACTAGCAAATATGAAAGTTTGATTGGTCGGTCTCCTTTAATCCTTTTCGGCCACTTTCGTGCCCTCAAGGACTGGGGGGCCTATGTACTATATGGCCAACTGACCACTGTGGGCTGACCGAAATATGTCCTCGGTCGGGACCCACCATCGAGTCAATAGCCCTATATAACCATCTTGTGATGAGCACGTGGGGTGTGTCAGGAACAGAAATATTGCAGGTAAGCACGAATCGTAACTGAATATCCTGTAATTAATATCCGTTATGTCAGAAAGAGGAATATCACAGGTAAGCACAAATGGTAACTGAATATCCTGTAATTAATGTTTGTTACGAAATCATATAGCAGAAGAGAATGGGCCCATGTTCATTAAGCCCACTATTACACTTATAAATACAGGCTCAATCATCTCAAGCCAGGTACTTATAAACTTTGATCTATATCCCTGCACACTTTAACCCTAAATTGACTTGAGCGTCGGAGTGCCTGCAGGACCTCTCTCCCGGGACGGTGGATTTCAGAGCATTCGGTACACTAAGGAGCAGTTCTTGGAGCAGTAAAGGAATCAACACGAGAAGATATTGTTGTTGCTAAAGCCAACCGGTCCTGTGTGATAACAATTCATAGAACTATTGAAAGTGTTCACTCATGGAGTATCCCTCATGGTCATTTATGATAGAGAGGATAGATAAACCTTTTTCCTTTACAGCATTTCTTCAAAATTTATAAAAATATCTCTAAAGATTTGTTCTGGTAGATTAAGAACCTAAATCATGTTCATCTAGTATAGTTGTTGTTTACTTTGATAACGTTTATATTGCACCTTTTATGCTACACTCAAATTGTTATGCATGAATTAACTTTCCTTATAATAATCTATCTATTTAACTCACATTACCTAATTCATGATACATATTATTAACTTCCATTCTAATAACTATCTATTTAACTCACATTACCTAATTTAGGATAATATTGATGGTAGCATGCTTCAAAACATATATGTATAAACATGAGTTGAATATCTTCAAGTGATGATATCATAAAATGCTTTCATGATTATCTTAGGATTAATGATTCCAATAATCAATGTATAATAAAATAAATACAAAAAAATATATATTTTAAGTGTCAAATTTAAGCATAAAATGATTGAATAAAATGAAAAAGATAATGAAAAGGAGGAGAAGACTTAAGAGGAAATGAAGAAAATTGTGTCACTTGTTAAACTCTTTGAATAACTTGTCATAAACAATGTGCTAAAAATCATTCTCTTATTTAATATCCTCAAAGTTGTCTTACAAGAGTTAGACATACTATTTATAGGAGAAATCATCCTCAAATTCAAATGGTAATCAAGATGAAATGTAATGTAGATTTTCAATCTAGATATGTCTATCCTAACTTGGCCTAAAATTCAAGAGGGAGATTTAATTTTGAAATTGAAATCCTATTCATAATGTTTCAAGTGGCAAGGAACATGTCTGGTCATCATTTCCTTGCATTATTTTTCCAAAAAACTATAATATTTCCAGATACAATAGTTGTTTATATATATATATATATA
>Ga0209700_102907_pt1 | contig 33782 bp, 17 predicted proteins | sample SiratroredBW_FD_187528 | JGI IMG/M metagenome (GOLD analysis project Ga0209700, IMG submission 187528) | Root nodule microbial communities of legume samples collected from California, USA - Siratro red BW (SPAdes) (version 2) | ecosystem: Host-associated > Plants > Roots > Nodule | place: USA...
GAGATTTCAATCTAATTTACCCTACTATGCAGAGCGGACTAGATCCTGAACCAAGAATTTTTGTTTTCTCCAAAATAAACCAAATTTTAAAATGAAAATACTGATAGTGTCTTTTTTTTTTTTTTTTTAAATTTCCCCGCCGGTTTCTATGCGGGTTTTCTAAATTTAATCTACTAATATAAAAATAGAATTTTTAAAAATTAAATTTATTTTTTGATTAATTTTTAAGTTTATTATAATAGTATATAAATATTATAAATTATTTTTGAAATTGGAGAATATTTTGACTTTATGGATTATATTTAAAAAATTATATAAAATATAATTATTAAAAACAAATTATAAATTTTTCAAAATTTAAAGAATTAGATATTATAATTAATGATTAATAATATTTATTTCAAACCTTTTAATATCATTAAAAATGTTATAGAATATAATTATGAATAATAATAGTAATTATTAATTATTTTAATATACTTGTAAACCAATAAGATTCACTTTTCATTTTTTCTTTTCTTCTTTCTTGCTCTAACTCTCCTCCTCTTTCATTTCTATAATTTTTTTATTCTAATTATCAATTTTAACAATGACAACGGAGCAAGTGCGAATTTAATTGTTTTCCGAAGTAAAAATTCATTTTTATTATTATCTCTAACATAAAAAATTATTCTCATTCTCGATATATATGGATGCATACATATATAAACCAAAATATATAAGAAATGCTGAAAAGTTTTCTAAAATGTCTCAATCAAATTAAAATGCCATTACTCGAACTTCAATTTCAAAGAATATTACTTCATTAAACAGTTTATAAAATATTGCAAAAGGATTCTCGACCTCTTATATCCTGCCTCTTGCTTCTCAATGATAGTCATTACGACCATTATTTACTTGAATATTTTTTTACTTTAATATTTTTTTACATGAATACAAATAATAATGTTTGTATAAAAATTTCCAGAAACCTTTCACGATTTTTAAAATACATTTGTTAAGTGTAATAAAAAAGTAATTTTGTTTTGACCATTCAAAATAAATTATTTTGAATTAATGTAGTCGTAAAAGTGTGTAGAGGAGGGAGGCACCATTCTTTTTAGATTCATTATTACCTTTTATTTTAATTTCTTTGCATGGACCAGACTATAAGCCTTGTTTGACAAAGAAAAAAGAGAAAATATATAAGTAGGAACAGAAACAGAACACATAAGAAGTATAATAAGAATATTAGTTATTTAGTTTAAAAAAATGAACAGAAAACAAAATTATAAAGGTTGATTCGAAAGATAAACAACTAAATGTTTTGTAAAAAATCATTTGTCCTTGTATATAGCATTAATATCATTTTTTTTTCTTTTTTTTATACTCGTAAATTCAGATAACTTAGGATTTCATATAATCAATTTTAACAACGAATATAACAAACATCACACTTTACTTTTTTCACTTTGACAATTACTCATTCCAATTTTGTATGAAGAAATAAACTATTCTCAGCCAATAATATATAGATTAGAATATATTAGTAGTTTAACGAATAGAATGAACAAAATGCATGATCAACAATGAAAGAATGACACAAGGTTGTACCCGAAGAGAATAAATGAAGAAAATGCAGAATATATTAAAAGGATCTCATATTAAAAAGGACCTTTCACCTCCATTTTTAATGTTTGTGGTTACTTTAGTACCTTGTGATGTGCAGTTCTTGTGATTTAGGTGTTTCATCTCTTATTAGTCATTCACGACTCCATCAATGTTCATTCTAAGCCAACCATCTTAATTACTTCATTTATATTTATTAACTTCTATTACATATTTAATCTATTAAATCTTTTCAATCTCTATATAAATTTTTAAACCAAAATAATAGTTAAAAGTACATTAGTTTTAAATAAATCAGTACATTCTTATTTTATAAAAGATATTAAATAGAGAAAATAAGAATATAAATATATTTTTGCCCATATTGTTCGAATTCATTCTGAGTTTAGTATAAATTTTTTGTATTAATTAAATGAGTATGAATAATCTCTTTTTTTTTCTTTTTAAATTAAGGATAAAGATATGTATGTACATATTTATAATATCTTCATTTTCATATATTTTATTATAGGTGTCTTTTTCGTCATACCTACTTCCTATCATTTTAAATTATTAAAATATTAATAATTTATTAAGTGTTCCAAAAAAACTTATTTTCATTATTCTGTCTTGTTCTTAGTTTTGTTTAATTTAAAAAATCCTTTCTCTTTCTTCTTTTGTCACACAATTTTCCATTATCGTTCTCAACTATTATTTCACTTGTTTAATATAAAAAAAGTTCAATCATATTTGTAAGGTACATTCTCTCTTTTCATAACTTTAATTACACATATTCCTTTACGTAATGTTTTGCGTTTCACTAAACGCAAACATCAATTTTATTAAATTAAATTAAATATAAATATAAATATATATATATATATATATATATTTTATTTTATTTTTTACATTAGAATCTCAAGTGTTGAGTCCCATAAAGTTTTATAATATGATATTTTCAAAAGTATGGGACGGAAGGAAGCTATGGAGGTGCAGGAAGAAACGGCCCATGAGCCCATGAGTAAACGATCATTTATGGGCTTGCTTGTGGCTAGGGCCCATTGTTCAAGAGCCTGTGGCAATACCGAAACTTCCATCTCCGAAACCTTAAACCAGTTGTTTCTTTTCTCTAACTCTAAAGCCTAACAGAATCAAACAATCAAGTGGTTTTGAACTGTTGATCAGTCATGTACAGGAACGTTGCTTCACGCCTCAGGACCGTTAGGGTTCGTGTCTTTCTTCTCCTTCCCTTTCAAATGTTAACTGTTATTATTATTATGCGCTAGATCTCACCCTTATATGCACTCACTTCTAATTACGAACTAAATCGAACCTGATTTTTTTGTTCCATTGACTAGTCCTTCCATTGTAGTACTTTGTTGAATAACTTATGAATTATGATTGAAATTCTCTTGTCTATGCGTGTGGAATTCCTGTTAATTGCTTTAGCTCGTAGCGAAAATCTAGAACAATTTATATTTTTTCACAGCATTTTTTCTATGATTAATTTTTTTTGGTTAAACGTTATTCACTTGATTTCCTGTGCCTAAAAGTTTTTGATTATGAGTTTGGTTTTAAGTGATTGTCTGATAGTTTTTGATTTTTGATAGGCCCGTTCATGCATCAGGTTGCCTGTCAGATTTGCAAGTTCAAGTTCCGTTGTCACCAAACAATCTTCCTCTGGTTTGGGTGGTTTGTTTGGATGGCTCACGGGCGAGCGATCCGGTTCTGCTCCACCGCTTGATTTTCCGCTTCCAGGTGTTATACTTTCTCCTCCATTGCCAGATTATGTTGCACCGGGTAAAACTATTATTACTACACTCCCAAATGGAGTCAAAGTGGCCTCTGAGACATCCGCGGTATGAATGATTGATTCATTTAATATGTATATCTATCCATCTACACACACATGTAAGATGTCTAAAATTTAAATAAATTGGTCTCAATTTTTTGTTCTTCAGACTCCCACGGCATCAATAGGTTTATACGTAGACTGTGGTTCAATATATGAGAGTCCAATAAGCTTTGGGGCTACACATTTGCTCGAACGAATGGCTTTCAAGACCACTAGAAACCGTAGTCATTTTCGTGTGGTTCGTGAAGTAGAGGCAATTGGTGGCAATGTGCAGGCCTCAGCTTCTAGAGAACAGATGGGTTATACTTTTGATGCTTTGAAGACATATGTTCCTGAAATGGTGGAACTTCTTGTTGATTGTGTGAGGAATCCTGCATTTCTTGATTGGGAAGTTAACGAGCAGGTACTTTCTGCATTGATTTTTTTAATACTTTCTGGAGGTCTTCCAATATATTTAGACAGGAAATTTGAAAAGCAGGCAACCAAATATAATTTGAAACCTGTGTTTTTTTTTTTTTTTAACAGCAAATTTGAAACCAGTGTAATAATTTATACACTCTAGTAAGCACTAAGCTGATGGTGACCCATAAATAAGCTGTATGTTTATGATGGACGTGATCATAAAACTGGAAAAAGAACTTGAAAGGCAATTGTATTTATAAAATAGTTGTAAATGGAGAACTAGGCCCCATCCTCTTACACGTGTTTGTGTTGGCTTGCTTCAGTTCCTCTTGCTACAACTAATCTAATTGTCATACTAGTTCACATACACCAATCACTGGTCTATGGTTTAAATGGGATAGATGGTTGATCTTGCGAAGACTTAATCTTGCCTCATTGTGCCACTACAGCTTGAGCTTCTGCTACACTGACTTAAAAATATATCTGTATGGTCAGATATATAATTTGTAAACAATGTAATTATGCTTAGAAAAAAAGTTAAACTCGATGAGACACTTAGAAGGTTGATAGTTATCTTCTGGTATAGTCATAAAACTTTGTATTCAAATAGTATATTAACCTTTTAAACTCAATGAGACTGTCAGAAGATTGATAAATTAGTTTACTAGAACTGCATACGATAGTAAATTACATTAAAAAGTCAGTTAATGATAATTAGCAGACTTTTTTTTATCTATTAGCTCTTAGGGCTTACATTCCATGTCTAATGCCTCTCGAAAAAAAAATTCCCTCATTAATTGCAGCTTCTCAAAGTAAAGGCTGAGATTGGTGAAGCTTCCAAAAATCCTCAAGACTTGCTTTTAGAAGCAATTCATTCTGCTGGTTTTTCTGGTGCCTTGGCAAATCCTCTTTTAGCTTCCGAATCAGCCATTAATAGACTGAATGGTACAATTCTGGAGGAGTTTGTTGCTGTAAGTCTTCAAAAGTAATCTTTAAATATTATTTGATAAATTTTCATAATTTTTAGATTCTTTCTGTAAGTTGTTCTTTACCTTTCTTATAAGACAAACTTTTATGAAATATCAGGAGAACTATACAGCACCTCGCATAGTACTTGCAGCTTCTGGTGTTGAACATGAGGAATTGTTATCCGTTGCAGAGCCTCTCTTGTCCGATTTACCGAGTGTCCCGCGTCCAGAGGAGCCTAAATCAGTATATACTGGGGGTGATTATCGATGTCAAAGTGAAACAGGGGTATGCAATTGAAAAAATATAGCTTCTGTTCACACGTTGGGTTTTTAATTTTGGGCTGAAAGTCTAACGTTCCTTGAATGAGCAGAGAACCCATTTTGCTCTAGCATTTGAACTTCCTGGTGGCTGGCATAAGTTGAAGGATGCTATGGTTTTGACTGTTCTTCAGGTTTTGATAATGTCATATATTTACTTGATTTTCTTCACTTGAAATTGTTTTCCTTATTTTAAAGTTGCTAAAAATATTACGGTTGGTTTCTTAGAGTATGTTTATGATTTTCAGTAATAATTTTGTTATTTAAATTTTTATTTAACTGTACCATGACATTTTAATATAGATGTTGCTGGGAGGTGGTGGATCATTCTCAGCTGGTGGTCCTGGTAAAGGGATGTATTCACGGCTATGTAAGTTATCTTGAAATCTCCAATCTGTTCTTAGTTTGTAGTTGAAGCTATGAACAAAGAATGATAGTTAATGTTTGATGTATAGTTTTTGTACTCACTTTTCTTTATTGCCACAATTTTTTTTTTGCTACTAAGCACTTCACGTGCCCCTTCCCAAAGGCCGTGTTCTTTTGATTATGACCTTAACATTCTTGGTTTGATGATATGCAGATCTCAATGTTCTGAACGAATATCCACAATTTCATTCAATTGCAGCCTTCAACAATATATATAATGACACCGGCATTTTTGGCATCCAAGTTACAACAGTAAGTCCCTTTAAATACTGTCCATTATGTAATCATGATTTTTTGAATATATTGAAAGACCTGTCCATTGTGAAATCTTGTTTTTTGGATATTTCTGAAGACCGAATATTTATGCAAGTCAATTTTTGTATGTTTAGTAATATTAATTAATGGTACCCAAGTTACAACAGTAAGCCCCTTAGAATACTATCCATTATGAAATTATGTTTTTCTGGATGTATTGAAATACCTAGTCCATGAGTTTTTGGATGTATTGGAAGGACGAATATTTATGTAACTCAATTTTTATGTGTGTAGTAATTAAGAGTGGTTTTATTAAACCCTTGAATTGTAACTCTGGAACCAAAATTTCATGGTTTCTATGTGTATATATAGATATATTTTATAAGAATTATAGTGAGGAATCTCTACAGTATAGTAATATAAATATCTATACGCACAACTTATATGACACATGCTATGCCTAGATCTTTGCATAAACTGGTGACAAGAGTGAAGCTGTACTTCGTTTAGTTGTTGGAAAGTAGGAAGGTAGAAAATAGAGGTTGAAATAAAACTTATTTTCAAACCAAAGTTATTCACTGTTAAAAATGTGAAGCTGTTTATTTTCAACCTTTTCACAGTTTTTTTCTTTAACATATTTTCATTCCAAGCATTCCCCACTTTGCATTATGCAGACTTATTTACTGGCCTCAATGCTGGAAATTTTTGAGTTTATATGTGTGTGTGTTAGTGTGTGATCCATTCTTTTTAGTAGTTTGACTCCAATTTGTCTTTATGTGTTAGAACTCAGATTTTGTATCAAAAGCCATTGATATAACTGCTAATGAGATTCTTGCTGTTGCTACTCATGGAAAAGGTTGGTTATTATGCTTTTAACTAGTATTTGTTTGTTTCTTATTATCTACTTAATTTCAGTTCAGTTGTATTAGAAGTATGATAGAGAGAAGAAATAAGAAAGGTAAAAATAAGAGAAATAAAGTGGAAATGGATAAAATACAGAAAAAAGTGAAAAAAAAGTTATTTTTGTTTGTTTATATGAATTACAAACGAATGACTTCTAATGAATGTATTATTTGGTTTAATTGAAAAACTAAAATATAAGCTGACCTTTCTTCGTCATGACAGGTCAATGGAAAAAGAGTAGAAAAAAATAAGTAAAGTTTGAAAAATATTTTTGTGGTAGTTAAAAAATTACTTTGTTATTTCATTATTTTTTTTCTTAATATAAAATTATTCTTCAATTTTTTATATTATATGATGATTTTTTAATTTTTTACGAAATTAAAGGAAAAAAAAAGAGATCAATTCTTTCACCCCCTCTCTTTTACAGCGAATGTAGGGGGGAACTCTTCTCCCTTCAACCCAACAGTATATTTTCAATCCCATCCCCCCTTTTCCCATTTCTTTCATCTATATCTCTTCTATATTGGTAGTTTTATACTTATGCTTTCGCTCTATCTGTAGTTGACCAGGTACAACTGGATCGAGCCAAACAAGCTACCAAATCTGCAATTTTGATGAATTTAGAATCTAGAGTAAGTAAATGTACCTCAAATTAAAGTTTTATCTGGAAACTACAATAGCAAAAGTGTTTTTTTATTTCTTTTTATTTTTATTTTTATTATTTTTTCAGTAACTGTCTAATCAGTACTAATCTGAATCTTTTTGTAGATGGTTGTTTCAGAAGATATAGGAAGACAAGTTTTAACATATGGTGAGAGGTATGTATCATGAAGGGAATTCTAAATTTGCTACTAATTTAAGCTTAATAAATAATTACGTTAGTGATATTCATTATGTACTGATTTTTTACTTGTTTGTTTCCTCTTCTGAATTTCATTTTCTTAGGTTTTTAGTATCTCAATTCTTTAGCGACAAGTTTAAAGAAACTGAGGTGAACTTTTCAAAAAATAAAACTAGTATTTGAGATGGTATCGTGTCTAAAGAAAGAACTACTCTTGGCCATTGCTAGAGTATTCTTAGATTGGAGATGTCATCTTTGCTGCCAGTTTTGCTTATGGGTACCGAAAGATATGTGTTGAATGTGGATTTTCGCCATATAGTTTTGAAATTTTGGTTACAAAGAATACAAAAGGGTAGCTGTTAGTTTTTGTATTGAATGCCGCTCCTAAGTAGCATTTGCATACTTAAAATGTTAGTGCCTTTAGTTAAAGAATGTCTTTTTCCCTGTTCAGGAAACCTGTGGAGGAATTTTTAAAGGCAGTGGACGAAGTAACCTTGAAGGACATTTCTTCAATTTCGCAAAAACTCATTTCTTCTCCTCTGACAATGGCATCATACGGAGATGGTACATTTCATTGTTTTTTTTTTTCTTTTATAAATTCTTCTTGATTGTTTATGTATGTCATTGTTTTTTGAAAAACTGTTCTTGATTTCTTGGTATCTTCCTGAATCTTCATGCAGTTCTCTACGTTCCAAGTTATGAATCAGTGAGCAGCAAGTTCCCTCGCAAATGAGATTATTTCCATCCATGTCATTTATTTAGTCTTTTCTTGTCACGCAAGAAGTCTTGTACTATTAGAAGGTGTAAAATTCTCCTAATTGTTGTTGTTGTACTCAATAAATTAGCGAGCAAAACTATTGTTTCTCGGTACATAAAACATTGACGTAAGAGAATATTTTTTGTATCGGGCATTTTGGATTAAAAACCGAATCATTAACTTATCTTTTTGAATAAATTTAGAAAGTATGAAATCTGGGTTTTCTTACTTCTGTTATACTCGGATCATATACTGCTAGCTTCATCGGGCAATTCTAGTTTAAAAAATCAGTTTTCTTAAAAAGTTATAATAATTTGACAAGTTTTTGAAAGAAAGGCTTTACACTCACATATAATAGTAGTAGTAATAATAATAATAAATTGCTGTTTTGATGTTTCTTGTAGGATATAAAGAATAAATTCCGATTTTTATTTCATTTTGTTAGAAGGCTGTTTGTTTTATAATTTTCTACTGCATTTCTTTCCTAAACTAAATTTCAATCTTAGACAGGCTGATAGGAAAAAAAAAAAAAAAACTACAGTCATACTATTTTTGCTGTCTTCTTTATCGTACACCACAATTGTTTTGATAATTATTACATGTTTAGATAACCTCATTACCCAGAACCGTAGAAAACGGCAAGTTGATAAATATTCTATTCTTGTATAGGTGTGTTTCAAGAGAAATTTCAACCTTCAATCCTAAACTCAACAAGAAAAATCCCGATTTTTTTCTGCATATATCACAAATTAACTTTGTCAACAGTATTTAACCACTTACATTAAAAGAAGTTATTGATACAATGAAAGGAGTAATTTTTATGAGAAACATTTGGGCAATAACTATATTAAATATAACCAATTAATATAAAAAATTCTCTTCAACATGTGAGATATACAAAGAATTGTGCAAATACATGTCATTGGGACAAGTTTACAAGACTATTCAACAGTTTCCTGCCAAACACGTCATTTGTATGTTGTTATTCTTCCTGTTGTTGTACTTGTAACATGTTGCTGAGTACCTTGGTTCCAATTGGTCAAAACAATATTTTGGTGAGCAAAATAGAAGGAAGTTACCAAGTATCAGATAATCTTTTGCATATTTCATGGGTCATACCCACTTTTGTAGTTATCAATACCTTTTTCCATTCTTGTGTAGAGCATAAAAGATAAGGTTCTTATTTTTAAGAGTGCAATATCAACAATATAAAATCATTTTACATTATTATTCAATCATAAATCAATATATAAAATAAATTTATTACTTTTTATATTAATGATAATTTTTAGAGTATAAATCTGTTTTACACTGATTACGTATTTGTGGACTATAAATCCAATCAAATAAATATCTCTAACATAAGTCTAGACAAAGAATTACACTTGACAAGGAAAGTGGAGGAGATGTCCATGTCAAAGCAATTCATAAATGGATCAAATTATTTACGTCCTCCTTTTAATAAAAAAACAGAAATCATAAGTATATTTTCTTTCCATTGCCGACAGGACCACTCACTAAACATATATTTTTAGACACATTATATGAAATGAGATTATGTTGTTTCCTTGTCAAATAATTGTCAGTTCTCAACAAATTTTAGAGAAGTACTTCAACCTCTTACTTTTGGTGCTCTTTGGATGATGGTGAAAACTTAAAACTACTGGACGATTGATTATTTTAAATTGAAAAATAGTTAAAAATACAAGGTGCTACATATAATATATTGCTTATTTATAAAAATCAATTAAATATGCGCAGTCAAACTTATATTAATTTATTTATTTGATTAATTTATATTTCTAATAAGTTAAATTACATTTTAATCTATTAGTAACGTACACTACTCGATTAAATGTCTGTTTGTAACTTTCGAAACTTCAAAATAAACAAATTAAATCAATAACTGAACAAATTAATAGATGTGATTCAATATTCATTATTTTAAAACATATACAATAAAGATGAATATTATAAATATTGATTTTAATTATTAAGTTAACATTTTAGGGTGTTACATATTTCATTTGAATTATCTTGGAAAAAAAATTCTTTTTAGATGTAAAATTACCAATCTACTCCTCAGTTTTATATTGAAATTAAAATTAAATATTTTTAAAATTATTTATAATAAAAAAGTATTCAATTTTAATCACTCAAGAATAATTTATTTCTTTGCCTTTCATTTATGAAAATGTGTGTTCTTATTTTCACGATGATAAAAAAGAACATTCTTTCGAAAGATAAACTATATGGCACGTTTTCATATATGAAAAATTTAAAATAGTGTAATTTACTTAAAAAGACTAAAGCCACTGTCCTATTTGCAGTAATCAATAACATAATAAACTTATAAATTGATTAATTATTGAGGGTAATAAAATGAGAACAGGTAAAATATAAGTTATTGGTTTTTAATTATAATCTCCCAACAATTCTTTTAATTAATTTTTTTAAAATTATAGTATTGATACCACATATCTAATTTACATTAGAGAGTTTGAAGAGTTGCTTTTAATATCTCTTTTTTTTTTCATCATAAATTTTAACTACTTAATCTATTTAAATTATTTTTTTTTTCTATCAATCCGATTTTCATGTTAAAAATAATCATAACTAAACACCCAAACATATCTAAGTTAAAATATTCATATAAACATTACAAGTTAATATAAATAGCATGACATATACTTTATACTAAGTGACAGTTTCATTTGTATAGCAAATTATAGTGCTCTATCAATACATTAAGTATTATATATAGTACATCTATATATTAGTGTAGATTTATAATATTTACGATTGTTTTTATTACTATATTTTTTTAAGCAACACTTTTTTATGTTATTGATTGTAAGATTGTTCAAAAGAATTTAGAATATGTAACACTTTAGAAAATGCGTTGTTCCTTTCTCAACAGCTAAAAGGTTGTTCTTGAAACTCAAAATAGACAATAATTTTTATTTTGAAGACATTTTATAGTCAATATTTTCAAACAATTCCAAATTCATAGAATACTATTGTTTTTACTAGTAACAATTTTCTTGTAAATATACTTTCAAAATCATTCTTAAAACATGTAATGAATAACTTTTTTAAAGTAATATACGCAACAACATATTCATAATATTGGGTCAGCGAGAGAAATATAATATTTTTTTTATGCATAGCACTAAAAAAGCTGTTGACATTAATAGGTCATGGTTTGTATTTTCTTCCCCTTTTTGGAACAATGGATAGAAAATCACTACATATTAATTTATCATAAAACTCTTTTATAAATAAATATTTAAGTTAAATTCTTATCAAATTTCACATTTTACAACTTTTTTAGATTTTGATAATGAAAATAGTTTCAACCTGCACTCTAATTCATTATTTATTTGCTTATAAATACATATCTACAAATATATATGTGTATATATATATATATATATATATATTTAAATTACAATATTTGTAGTAAATATTTTTAATTTTACTTCATCAATTCACTTCATCACTATGAATTACTCAAATTTATTTTATATCCAACATCAATAAAATACAACCAAGAACATATTAGGAATTCATTATATAACACAATTATTTTTAGTATTTTTTTCAGTCAGATTAATTATATCTATTACGTGTTTTCTACTCATTTTACACTCATTTTTTCTCCATTCAAACAACTCAACTCTCTATTCCATTTTCTCTCTTTCCTTTCCTTTGCATCCACAGACAATCCAAAGAAGGCATAAACCAATTCTATCCACTCTTAACATACCACTTTCACTACTATACTAGTGTCAAAAATTGAATTACAAGGAAAATTTCTCTATATAATTATGAAGTATAATAATATAAAACTTTAACTTAAACGTAAATATGACATAATAATTAACGATTATTTCTCATAACACAAATTCAATGCTCAACGATGTCAAGACCTGTAAGTAGGGATGGCGATTAGACCAATGTGTCTCCAACTTGGTATTCACTGCTTTGCTGTCTTGCAATGTTTTCTTATTTTTATTTACCTTCTAAATAATTACTCTATACTTATTTTATGAGCACCCTCATGATGCAACTTTTTTTGTCTCCCATATTAGATTAATTAATGATGATAATAATAGCTCTATTGTAATTGAATAAACAACGTAGACCACCAAATTGAAGGGTACACCCATAATTAAAAAGTGCAAGAATTATTTAGTTCACAAAAATATTTATGTATAGTTAAATACTTAAATCTTTGTTTTCGAAAAATTAATCTGGAATATACATATACACCGGACCAATAATTGTACTCATACAAGAAATATTCCTAAAGATGATGAATTATGCAGAAAACGAAGAGTGTTTTGGAATATTTGAATATGTATAAAACTAAATCCTCCGAGTATAATTACTAAAACTAGCATAACACGATTATATTCTCGTGGAACTGTGTTACCAACCATATACAAGTAACAAATATTATAAACAGTGGAATATTTATGCATTGAAATCGCAAACCAGATACACAGAACTCTGGAACATGTGGGGTCCATGGCTAGGTTCGTCAAAAGTCAGTTTAACGGATAATGAAGCAATTTAATTCTCTTTCTTTCACTTAAATTTTAGTAAAAAAGAGAAATATTTGAAACGATGTTTGAGAATATTTTTGCCACCTTTTGCTAATTGCTAGGCCCAAGTTTAACTCCCTTAGATCTACCCTTAAGATGGGATATATTCCACAGAATGGACTGTCACATGATATCTTTGGTGAAAATTCTGATCCATCTCCTCATTTTCAGCTCCATGAGATCAAATCAGAGCTTGAAATTTTGCCAAGACAAGGAGGCATCATCGCAATCTATGAACACTGAAAACATCATTAGGGCCCCTCCATCATTTTTATCTTGACTACACCAAAGAATGTAGTAGTTATAAACGTGAAATCTAACCATCATCTGATTATGTTACTTTATGAGGGCCAAAGATTCTCATGCTGAACCCTGGACCCACATAATGCTCCAAATCAACTTGTTAGTTCTTAACTTCCATTATGTGTGCGACTGACCAATACTTTAGACAACCCCTGAATAGAAATAACACAGCCGGCAAAGATCATGACAAAAAAAGAGGGAACATAATAGTACTCATAAAAATTTATAACTATCCATTAGTTTAATTTTCTGCAACAATAACAGTAAATTATTGTGTGCTTCTAGTCCAAGTTTCATGTATATGTGCTTTTTGTGTATGCAACCATAAACCTAAACAGCAGTGAATACTTTACTTAGTTGTCAACTGTCTTGAACTTTCTCTTCCATTATATAAACACCAAAAGAGTACTAGTTAACAGTATATATGTTCTATTGAGTTACATTTTTATTTTCAGAAAATACCTCCATGACATTTTTGTCCGAACTTTATTGATCACTTACATGTTTTTATGTTTTAAAAATGAGATTTGTATGACATATATGTCGAAGTAATTAATTAGAAGAGAAGGTGGTGGTCCATCAAGTACGTTTGCTCATTTTCCTTGATTATCAAGTAATACTGTCCACGCATCTCTCTTTCTCTCGCTGCGTGTGTCCGCAAAACATTCATGGCAAAAGCATCATCATCTGCACTCCACCTCAAAACCCATGTGAGTTTCTATCATCCTTTTCCCTATTTTCATCCGGCTCTCATTCTCTACTTCCGACAAGAGAAAATTTTGGCTTTATCTCACTCTGACATTAATCTGTTATGGGAGAATAAAGAAACTGTTAACTCTGCCCATGTTGTCTTATACTCATTGTTCTAAGCTTTGTCACACTGACACGTATTTAGAGAAAGTGAGGTTTTACATCTAACCATGTAAAACTCTAACCTAAAACTGAGAAAGTGAGTTTTCACGTTAAAAGGGTCAGAGGGTTAAACCGTAACCATTGATAAAAAAAAAAAAACCATAGCATTACTAAAATACTCATTTGGGTTATTCATTTTTCGTATTGAGTTTAATACGCATGCACTATATAATATTAAAAGAAGTGATACACTTATAACGTATACCAGTTTATATTAAACTTTTTACTCAGTTTATATATTATTTATTCTTTCTTTATTTTTGGTTATAAATACGTATAATTTTGCTTGATTATAATAACAGCTGTGTGGCCGTTAAATGCTTTATTGCTTTTGCAGTCAAGGGTGAAATAGAAAGGTGTAGGGTGGCTACAGTATATTAGGATGGATGTCTAAGATAAAGGAGAGAAGACATTAGTTAGAAAGAAAGAAAAAACCAACCGGGTTTTCTTTCTTTTATCCTGTTTCTTGGTGTCTCTCTCTTTCTTTATCTATCATAAACCGCCAACATACATGCGCTTCATAAATCAGCAAAGCCTTAAAGTTGATTGTGTGTTCGAAGAACACAACTTTTCCTTTATTATTTTTCTCACTGAGTTTCAGTTAAAGTAGCTACCTTGAGGGAATTCTGCTGTTTTCCATCGTTAAAGCAGGTTTATAGCTCAACTGTATTCTAACACTTCCCTCTTTTCCTCCTTTCTCCTCTCTCAATTCACACTCTCATCCTTATAGCTATGAATTTGATTTATTCCTTGAAATAGCCACACCATACGCTTGAGAATTAATGTTTTCAATTTTTTTCCCTTTTGTCTATGCTCAAGGTTTTTATTTTCTTGATCTTTGTTTAGATTTTATGTTGGTAATTCTTATTAAGCTAGTTTCTGAATTGAATCATCGCCTGATCAGCCATCTATTTCTTGATGGCAGTTCACAAAGTTGGGAAAGCCAAATCCCACTTCTTATTATTAACTGTTCTTATTTTTTTCACTTTCAAGTCAGTGACTATGATTGTAACATGCCATCCAATTTCTTCTCTCGATTTTTCAGGAAAGGTTTGGTCTGATCTCAATCGAGCTCCGGATATATAAAAGAGAGAGAGATGCTTTGTTGTAGAGTGTTCCATAGTAAGAGAAATCCACTTGAAGGCCTCATAAAGTTTGATCAAGAGAGATAGTAATAGCAATAGCAATAGCATCATCAAATCATATCCATCACAAAGGAAGCATCCATGAATAAGATGAGCAACTTGAGTTGTGTTAGGAGCTCTGATCTCATAGATGCAAAGCTGGAAGAGCATCAACTGTGTGGATCCAAACAGTGCCCCGGTTGTGGTCACAAATTTGAAGGGAAGCCGGTACGGAAAAGAAAAATTAAATCTGAGTAATATTCTTGCCTTCAACGAAAAGCCTTTGACAAAATGAAGAAGAATCACACGACAAAAGAATACCATATTCACATGTTTACGGCTGTGTTATCATTGGACTAGTTCAATTAATTTAATGCTGTATCGGTATCCCTTTTCTCCGTTACCTATTAATTAGCCTATTGCTAAAGTTTTGGGTTGTTAAACTTTTTCGTCTTCTTTAACTTCTTTCTCTCTCTCTTGTCCTATCTTCTTAATGATCTTCACCCTTTTGCTTTCTTAGTTTTAATTTGAATTTCAATGGGAACGGCAGGACTGGCTAGGTCTTCCAGCAGGAGTGAAGTTTGATCCAACGGACCAAGAACTCATAGAACATCTTGAAGCCAAAGTTGAAGCAAAGAACATGAAATCACACCCTTTGATAGATGAGTTCATTCCCACTATTGAAGGAGAAGACGGGATTTGTTACACCCATCCTGAGAAACTTCCAGGTTGAAATACTGACATAATAAAGAGAAGTATTATTAACAAATCCTCTAATGTATTTTTTAACATATTTTTTGTTATCAGTTAAAATTTCTTGAAAACTACAAAATATAAAGAATAAGAGTTCCTAAATTTATAGTATTTTTAACAAATTTCAGCAAGAATATGTTAGAAAATAAAGGTTTATTTTATGTAAATCTAACATTGATTATGTATTTTGATATTTTCTGTTGAAGACCAGAAAATCTGCCTTGAAATCTGTGCAAGACTTGGATATATAAGTCAAAAGGGTTTTGTGTTACAGGTCACCTAAGTTGACCTAACTTTGATTTTGGTTTTTCAGGAGTGACAAGAGATGGCTTAAGCAGACACTTCTTCCACAGGCCCTCAAAGGCTTACACAACAGGGACACGAAAGAGGAGAAAGATTCAAAACGAATGCGACTTGCAAGGAGGGGAAACCCGATGGCACAAGACAGGTAAGACCAGACCAGTGATGGTGAATGGCACACAAAAGGGTTGCAAGAAGATTCTAGTGCTCTACACCAACTTCGGGAAGAATAGAAAACCTGAAAAGACAAACTGGGTGATGCACCAGTACCATCTGGGCCAGCACGAGGAGGAAAAAGAGGGAGAGCTTGTGGTGTCCAAGATATTCTACCAGACACAACCGAGGCAATGCAATTGGACGGATAGAACTGCCACAACTGGTGAAGGAAGTGGAGAACAACAAACCAACACCAATGGAAGAAGAGACAGTGGAAGTGGAAGTTGTTCTTCTAAGGAAGTTATGACTCACAGAGATGAAATGTCTGCTATCGTTGGAGTCCCTCACATAACAGCCTTCAACACTGCCTTGGACATTCAACAACTCAAATCCGACCATTTTAGCTTCATTCCATTCAGAAAAACCTTCGATGAGGTACACACATACATATTTACGTATTAGGAAACATTCATTTATAGGCCCTTTTCTTAGGAGAAATTAATGAACATGATGCTTCACTTAAATCTTGAATATTTATGGTTATGATGAGTAGGATTTATTGATTTTACTCCGCTGTAAAAATGAGTATCTTACTACATAAAAAATTTATCAGATTTGAGCATAGGTTTGGTAAAATGAGTTGTACAAAAAGGTGAAAGAACATGAAAGGGTTAAAGGGAAGGCGTTGACCTAAACCTTGCTTGCATAAACAGCATAAAATTGAATGGACCTGGCCTGATAATAAATCAGCGTCAGCCAACCACCGCTTGTATAATACCCACCTTAAAAAGGTAACTTTTTATGCTAATGAATTATTGAACAATGAATTTGGGTCACATGCATGCATGTCCATAGTTGTAGCTGTCTATAGAGGCTCAAAAAAAGAAAAGAAAAGAGGCTGAAAAGACTAGCGAGCTAGCTAGGAAGCTAGTTAGTTCGATGAAATATTGGTCATGGTTTAGAAATTGAGATGATGATGATGATGATGAGCATTGCAGGTTGGAATAGGAGAAGCTTCCACAGGAAGAGAAGTGCAAGCATCAAGGTCGTGTGAGGAGGTACATGAAGGGCATAATATTGTAGCACATCACCATCAACAACAGCAGCAAAATCAGCATGTGCACCAACAAATTGCAACCACAGCGTTCCATATCAGTAGGCCTTCGCATCCCATCTCCACCATCATCTCTCCTCCACCCCTTCACCATGCGTCCATCATCCTAGACGACAACTCCTACCATGTCTCCAGAATCATGCTTCAAAATGAAAATTTCCAGGTAATTATCATCCAATCCACAAGTTCTTGAAGATCACTGGTCGCTTATAATATTTTCCTGAGTAAAATCATAAAATATTAAGATTTAGAAAAGATATTATTAACTTTAGTCTTTGATGAAAATTTAGAAAAGATAAATACTCGTTTAGCTTTTGTATCTACACTTCTTTAGTCTTTACTTTTAAAAATTACTTTAGTTTTAATACATACATTATTTAGTTTTAGTTTGTGTTTTGTGCAAATTGTAAAAACTAAAAAAGGTTATAAAAAATTATAAAAATTAAAACACCTAACTTTTAAGGATAAGAATTTAAACGTAAAAGTTATATAAATATAAGATTAAATGGGTAACTAAATATAAAGAAAAAGTTAGCCAAAATATATTAGAGCAAGGATGTTTTCTAAAATAAAGTAAGGGAAGGACACAATTTGTAGTGGTAATAGTTTACTATTTTTCTCCTTTATCAGAATGATACTTATTATCGTATACCATAAGTTCAAAAACAGTAGGAAAACGGAAATTGTAGTTTGGATAGTGCAATCAAAGGAGCACCCTAGTGTGTTGAATTAAGCCCAAAATGGACTTGTTTTGCGTGGTGTTTGTGTGTGTATATATGGTGCACGAGGCTGAGTCACTCGCTAACTGAGGAGTTTTTATAAGTGTTTGCTAAATTACGAGCATGGAACTGTCTTTTCAATTTTGGACTGCTGTTCAAACATGATGATTGAGATGTGGGGTTTGACTTGATTTTTGTCTTTTTTTAATGAATGTATAATATGTACATCCACATGGCAGCAACAGCAGCAACACCATCATAAACTAGGAGGAAGGTCTGCGTCTGGTTTGGAGGAACTCATCATGGGGTGCACTTCAACTGATATCAAAGAGGTAATTAAGAACCTTTTGACCTGAAATATATGAACTTTGTTTGCCATAATGGGACTAGAGAGAGAGAAAAAGAGGGTCAAGAATAAATAAATAAATAATGGAGAAATTTTCTTGTCCAACAAAGACAGAAATGTGTTATAACATGATTCATTTGTGAAAAAGAGAAATAGGAAAAGTATTGTATAAAAGGACCGTGATTAGTTTAGACCTCATGAATTTTTTTACTTCCATTTTATAGCTCGTTTTATATCAATAATTTAATTTATATTTTAATTTAATATAGTATTATTTACTATAATGATATAAGAGGCATACAGTGGTGTCAAATAAATACGGTGTTCAAGTTTTGATATAACTTAAAAAATTAAAGGAATATCATTTTTAATTTGAATTGCAAAGTAGCAGCCTTAATCTTTTCTCTTTATTGCCTTTTACTGTGCTCATTATGTTGGCATATCTGAACAGTAGAATATCTTTCCTTACACCACAGAAAAACTTCTGCTAACATTTTCTCCCATGGAAGAACTGCTGCTAATGTTGAATATTTTTTGAAAATTTTCAATTTCTGCTATAAGAAGGAGATATTGGAAAAGGTGATAGCGACTTAAAATATCTTTTCTTGGCAATCCTGTCCTTGTTATGAAAGAAGTTCTCAATGACTTTGACTATGAGGTGGAAAGACATGAGCCAGCCAATTTTCTTTTGCTTCCTCAGAGTGAGCATATTTAACAAAACAAAACCTAATCTTCTCATTATTTGCATTTTGCATGCAGGAGTCATCCATTACAAACCAACAAGAGGCTGAATGGTTGAAATACTCCTCTTACTGGCCAGACCCTGGCAACCTGCACGATCATCATGAGTAGGAGGAGACAAAAAAAAAGGAAGAAAATAAACAAAAAAACCACACATAAGGCAACATCATTGTGGTCATCATTAATGCTTGAGGCATACATCAAGTTTCTTTCAACAAAAAAACCCAATTAATCAGATCCGTGGCTTGCTCATTTTCTTTCATTTTCCAATGGTGCAAGTTTATGATAAGCTTTGGTGGCTCTCATCGGAATTAACTGTGTGCAACGGAACAAATTGGAAAGAAAGGGAGAAAGAAAAAAAGGGAAAAGAAAAGAAATCCAAACAAAGCTGCTCTCCCTCCTGACACATGGTGAGGGAGAACGACCAAAGAAACAAAGATACGCACCCTGCTGCATAAAAATCATCACTAATATCATTACAGTATCATCCCTCTTAATATTCACATTATTTTATTATTTTAAGATGTTTGTATTAGTTCAGTTCCCCATTTTCGCACAAGAAAATTCATACTATATATATATATATATATATATATATATATATATATATATATATATATATATATATATATATATATATACAGTTTAAGATAAGATGATATTTTACATTAAACCATTTTAGTTCGTTGTTTGAGAATCTTCTACCAACGATTTCATATATTTTTCATACTATATATCAGTTTTACCAAAGAATTAATTTGAACCATTAGCTTAAACATGATTTTTTTTTTCTTGTATCATTTCTCTTGTGTGCTGTAAATATGTACTGTTTGTAGTAGGGTTTCACTTTCTTCTTCTTTTCACATTTTTAAAGGCTAGAGAGGAATCATATAACTTTTACTTTTCTTTTACAATTTGTTATCGAGAACTTTAGGGAACCTCATGCTAGCTAGTGCTGCAAGGACCAAGGTTGTGCCACTAGTGGCCTTCATTTAGAATTCAAATTGCTTGTCAAGTCACAGTTGCTCATTTTGGGTTGTTTGGAAAGTTAAAATTAATTTCACTTTATTTATTTTTACAAATAAATTCTTGTGTTCAAAGTTTGTTATAAAAGTATTTGAATTATTTGTGAGTTAGGAAGTGTTAAATTTAGAATAGAATAAATATATACCTCCATCCCCTAAAGTGATAAATTTGTACACATTTCGTGCCCTCGAAATGTGTATACAATTTACTTCATGATAGATTTTTTTTTCTTTGTAAAATTATTCTAAGGTTAATAATATACTTTTTAACATATTAATATTAACAAACTTTTATTATTATCGAAAAAATATTTAAAACTATATCTTTAGCGAGGCTTACTTTATATTTATTGAATCTCTTGATTTTTGTATTATTTTAAATAAAAAAAGCATGTTAAAAAAATACATATTTAGGACTCTTCTTTAAAAACTAGAGACTGATTTTTATTATGTAAGTTTGAACTTAAAATGTGATACGAGCTACTCAAATCTTTCAAGATTAGGACAATTTTAATATATTATCTATAAAGCTATTTGCTTGGAAATAATGTTTTCTATTATCACTTTTAATTATAAAACATCAATTCTTTTAGTTTTGTTTCCTATTTTTAAGTACCTTTAAAATAGAAAGATATATTGTTTTATTGTTGATTACGTTTTACTATTTTTTTTGTTAAAAAATAATAGTTTTAAAGTGTTGAAAATGGAACTCAACGCAAATATGACTTACATATTTGTCATTATGTTGACAAATTCGACTATTTTCCATAACAAGTTAACGTATTTAACTAAGGTAGATTTGAAGAAATACGTTATTATAGCTAGTTGATTTTAAGAAGTAAATTAAATATACATAGATTAGTATTTAAAATATATTAGATAGACATGAATTAAATTGGTTTAATTTTAGTGATTTACTGTATCTTTCTTATCTAAAACATAATATATTAATTATAGGCATATAAGATTGTTAAATCATATAATAAATATAGGAAAAAGTCAAATTCAATAATAAAAAATAAATTAAATTCACTCATATTCAATAAAATTTATATTCAATCACAACAAAACTAAACTCAAATCATCAATTCCTAATTAGCATTTTTATAACTAAAATGTTTAATTCGGAGATCAAATCATGTCATAAAAGGTTTGATTCCGATCATAGGAACATGTAGCAGCATGAAACGAACAAAATCAACCATGTTGAATAGTAATTCTCATGAATAATTTGTATGTCCAAATCTCATGCATTCGACTATGCTTTCTTTGCGACACGACCATGTTCAGAAATCTGCGGTAAATGGCTGCTTCTCTGAACCTTTTACTGCTGCAGATGTTTGCCTAATAAAAAGAAAATTTCCTTTAGGAGATGAGTTTCAAGAATATCTTTTAGTTTTGATGGGACTGACGAAGTGTGTTTGAACTTTGAAACGCTACGTATACACACAAACGCATTCATTCTCTAAATTGCACACACCCCACTTACCAAATCATATATTAACTTCTGCCAATTAATGATTGAAGTTACATTTACTTTCCCAAGGCATGTACGGCTTGTTTCTGTCATATTCAGAGAATTAAGGAGGGAAATTTAATTTCTTATTGAACCCTATGTGCTTTTCACATTTTATATAGGTGAGGTTCTCTTAATTTTCTTATTTAGTTTTTCAGAAAGAGAGTGATACTAGGAGACAAACATGTCTTTTTTGCTTTATTCTGAATAAGATTCGAGCTTTTCCTGCTATGTTATTAGAGTAAAGATGTGCTTATCTCATCTTAGATATATATATATATATAGAGAGAGAGAGAGAGAGAGAGAAACTTGCATGTTATTGCTTTAAAGGAACATGCATGCAATAAAGAGAGGGTAACTTCATAGTAGTTTCACAAGGGAATAAAGACATGACTGAATAGAGAATGTGAAGACAAGAATAAACTTTTTAGGTTCTTTTATTCTTGTACTCTTTTTTAATAACTGCGTGCCATACCCAAACCCTAGCTAGCCATACTTTCTTTTAGTGTGGAAGAGAGAAAAAGACAAGCCATAATAATTGTATATCATTTTATTCACTCTCAAGTATATATGATAGTGTGAAACGAGATACGATACCTATAGCTTTGGATCTCTCGCAATGAAATGCTAGGAGAATCTTTAAACTATTGCTCTTAGATAGATGTTCTAATATTAAAAAACAACGATAGAAAGAGAGTTATGTGAACTTAGGAAGAGGAAGTATCCGTTCCATATTCTATGAGTTACAGTTTAAAGAGAGGTGATATTGAGTTCTTTGGCTTTATGGAAGATTTTGGATGCTTTTGAAAGGAGCATAAATGGAGAGAGTATAAGTGTACTGCCAATATTATGGTTTCTTGGTATGCCATAAATTTGGTCCCGTAAAGAAGTCGCAGGAGGAATGGTGGTAGTGCAAGGACGAATATATAACAACATGCTCTTTCAGATTCTTCCCAAGACCCCACCAATTGCTTGTTTTAATTTTGTGCTTCATTCTACTGTAGCGAAGTTGAATAGCAAGTTCAACTAGAAGTTTTTTTTTTTCGTGTCCAAGAACCCTTCATCATCTGATAACTCTTTTTATTATACACCAAACATGTAGGAAAAATTGGATCATGAACACAATAACATTGGCTTTACCCACGGATTTAGTCGTGTAAAATTGTCTCATAGCTAAGGTCAATAAAAACTTAGGTGAGACCTAAGAAAAGTTCACAATCCATTTTTTAATGGGAAAGCTTGAGGCCGTTCTACAAAACCAAGCATATTATTAACTAGGTGGCCAATAACTCCAAAGATGAGTTATTTAAATTGTTTCAACCTTCAATTTCATAGGTTAAGAGAAAAAAAAAATACTCAAACTTAATCCCAAATAAACTAAAGCGTAAATATATAAACAAGAATAAGATTATAAATAATGAAAAATAATCAACATTTGCGTGTGTAAGAAATATTTTACAATACTAATTGCTAATAAAGTAGGGTACGAGTCAAACTCTAAAAAAAAATCATTCTTGATTCTTAATGTAAATTTTGGAAAGGTATATGACTCAAGCTTGAGAGTTTCTCTTCTACATTATGAGAATAATGAGTGAATAAAGTGGATTAATTTTTGTATTAACTCAACAAGAATGTGAATATCAATGAATGGTATTCCTCTTCAAAAATTTAGTATTAGCAAAAGATTTTAATAGGAATATCTTTGACTCCAATTTTGTTCTTAATAGTGGGAGATAATGAATAAATGGACTAACGAGGTAAGCACTACATTTTAACAAGTTCCCTAGTTTTAAGATTGGGAATAGTTCTTTGCACTATTTTTTGAATTTGGTATCAGAACTCAAGATAGACTTTTCTAAAAATAAACTAAGTAGATTGATGAGGATCAGTAATACAAAAACTAACAACTATTTTGAATTGTGGAACTATGAATATTCCTTTCATCTACTTGGGATACCATCTAGATCAAACCCAAGAAAAAAAGAGAGCGCATGGATGTCGATGTTGGAAAAAATGAGGAAGAAAATATCTCTATGGAAGTTCAAACAACTATTTGGGGGTAGAATATGTCTTCTTAGGTTTGTATTAACATCATTACATGTATTCTAGTTGTCTTTTTTTTTAAATTACCAAGAGGAATAACACAAAAGCTTAAAGGGATAAAAAAAATAATAAGAAAGGTCAGAGAAAAATAACAAAATTGTATGAATAAGTTAGAATAATATTTGTGAGACAAGGAAAGAGGATGGTTTGGAAAACAAAGACTTGGAGTACTTTTAATGTGACTATGTTATGTAAATGGAGGTGAAGAATGGTAGTAGAAAATGATAGTCTATATCTAGTGTAGAGTATTATAAGCTAAAAATGGCTGCGTAGGACACAGGAAAGGAGACAACATATTTAAGAAGGGCCTCACATGGTGGAAAGATTTAGGTAAATGTGATTTAAGAAGACAGGGAAACTGGTGAGTAAATCACGTAGAAAGAAAGGTTAGTGATGGAAAACAAATCAAATTAAAAGAGGAAAAATTGGTGGGAGACTTCACATTGAAAGACATTCAATAGGGTGTTTAAAAATTCTAAACAAAAAACAATCACTACTACGAAAACAGAAAGATCATCATAGGAATGGGAGTGAAAATTCAACTAGAATAGAAAGTGGTTTGATTGGAAGGCTCATTATCTACAAAAAGTTCTATAGGTTATTTCAAATTAAATATATAAGAAGAAACAAATATGGTTGGGTGTGGAAAGGAGAAATATATGAAACATACAAGATTAAGTCTACATTGTCCAAACATGGAGAATAATAACAAACAAATTACAAATGAAAGAGCATGAACTAATGACATTTATACAACTATTTTTACATAACCTAACTTATAGAAAACCTCATTATTCCCTCCATCCTCTCTCAAATTAGTAGTTTAAGTAATAAAAAAAAATTGTAATTTGGTAGTTAGAATGATTGGGAATAAAACATTCACGCAATGTACTTTGACAAAAGACTTTTAAAATAATATATTTTTAAGTCAACTAGTAAGAATATTTTCACTTTAAATATCACAATAGTTTGTTTGTATGGATCTCAAAATCGAGTTTCACCAACGATTATTTTCTTCTTTTTATGTCTGATTTTATGTTTCACAATGTTGGACCCACGTCAATCAGTGAAGCTCCCTTCACCAATCGTAGTTTTTGCGTTTTATCTTGTCATTAACATGAAAATGCCCTCAGCCATTAATTGTGCACCATCCTCTGTCTCGTTTTATCTGTGGCTGCCTTTTTTTTTTCTCCAACGTAATTTGCTTCCATCAACTGTCTATCATAATTACTGTTTCAAAGATTTTAACTATTGGCTCTTCCTCGTAATGCGTACTCCATTTGGAAAAGGTATAATCGAACATTCACATGGTAATCTAAATACCATAAGCTGTTTTGAAAATAAACTTATTCTAAGTGCAACAAAATCCTATAGGAAAATCGAGCGAAAAATATCGGAGCAAGAATAAAAATTAAATTAAATTCATAAAAGGAATTCCTACCATCTTTAACTCAAAATTTAAAAAAATGCATTTATAGGTTTTTTTTTATATATTACTTAATTTTTTTACTTTTATTTAATATGTAACTTAAACTTACATTTAAATTCTTAACAAATTATATAAAATGAGACATTAATATTAGGCCTTATTGTTTAACTTCAACACATGTTTGCATATTCCTAATAGCGATAACGCTTATGTATTTTGATCTGGTCAGAAGGAAAAGAAAATCAACGATCTTGGACCTTTCTGTATGCTGAATGTTTCAAAAGTAATATGTTAAGCCCAAATTAATTTATTGAGGTATATGGAGCGAATGGTAATATGATAATATGCATAATGGCCGCTAATCCAGAATATAAATTATGGTCCTTAATGAGAACTTTGTTTAGTTATCCTTCTTTCATGAATCTACCTCCCAATCCTAATGAAACATGGAATCATCTAGGTTTAAGTATTCATTGTTGAACCTTTTGGAGATGCCGATGCCTCACAGTATATGCTCCATTCCACATTCATGTGGCTATCATCACTCCGGTATCTCTTCTCATTTCCTTAAATTGGTTGGTTCTCAATTTTTGGAATAAAATATATATCCAAAATTTGGTTTCATTTTTATATGTTTTATGTAAAAACATTAATATTATCAACTTAATTTATAGTAAAATACATACGAGTGTTAAAGTCATTACAAAAAGGTTAACAATGTTATTGTACAATACAATCTACAATTAAATGAAATGCCTGAATAATATAAAATATTTATATTATTGAAAGTAACCGGTCCATCACAATATACCGCAGGAAGCAAGGGCATGCATGTGGAGTCATTTCCTGACCCAAAAAGAATGTTGATTTAAACAAGGAAGATGATAGTTTGCATCATACTTTTATACTTCCATTTAACAATATTATTATTTTATTTCAAAATTTTGTTTGTATTTATCTTTTTAGTTAAATATAATATTTTATTATTGAAAGGAGTTGTGAGGTGGAAGTAAAAGAAAGATGTGAGTGTCAGATTATAATTTTTCTTTAACAATAGGCGTAACTAAACCAGTACACCCGTTTAAAATCCGAGGCTCAGTTTTATGCCGCTTAATAGGACTGATAAGAGTGAGGAACAGCAATGCCACCCTCCCAACAAAATGTCCACCGCACACTAAACCGCAACCCACCACACGATGCTTCAACTTTTTCATTTTCAACAAAACTTCAATTTATAGACGGACCCATCAAATTTTAAAATATTATTACTTTTGCCACGTATACAGTTATCAAGGAGACATAATCCCACTCATGGCGTCAACAGATGATAGGAACTGAAAAACATTTACATAAACTTAACATACTCATAAATTTTTTTACCAAAGCTCGCTTCAAAAACAATTCTTGAGTAGCATAAAACAGTGACTAGGACGAATCAGGTTAAATTGTTTCTAATTTCAAACTCGATCTCCTGAATTTATCCGCACGAGACTGATTGATAGCTATCTCATTTTCCCCCACTTGGATCCTCTGCAGCACTGATCTCAACCACTTGTTTTAATCTAACGATTATTAAAATTTGAGTGTAAATAAATTAATTATATAAATATTACGAAAGGTTAATATGTTGTTCTAGGGGCTGCAGGACTGTAAAGAATCTCTGCTCCATTTTTTCTGTCTAGAATTGTAAACTAGAGTCAACAGGTTGGTTAACTAGAGAGTTAAACAATTCGGGGTACAAAATAGGTAGTGAATGAGTGAATCGTCTACGGTTTTTTTATGTAAAGATAAGTAACCCTTAGGTCACCACCTGATCTCACATTAACAATGCTTTTAAATTGCACGATGATTCACTTGGATTAACAAACATGTAAAAAGTAAATATATGTACAAGAAACTACATGCTCCCCTTAATCTGTAACACAACACTGGAGAAACCTTCTCTCCTATCTTTCTATGCATCCTCTCTTCATGTAACACAATTGTACCGACTTTGGGAAATTATGAAACTCCACTTATTTTTTCATCATCATCTTCTGTACAGGCCACCTGCTTGAAAGAATATCAAGCTGGCTTAGCAAGCACGTGACTCAGAAACCGGCAGCCGCCTGATCATTGGTACACTACTACCAGATACTTTTAAGGATGCAAAGAGGCAAGATAATCTTGCAATCATGGGCATAGTCCTCGGCAGTTTCGGAACAATGGCCAGCTCCATATCAGCATCGCATGTGCTATGATAGCCTTCAAGATCTGCTTTGGTTATAAGAACTGCGTCCCCAGAGGGGGAGTACGGTAAAGCACAAGGCCTTCGCTTGTCATAGTTTTGAACAGCCTGATCACAACACAAGCAACAGTTACAGATCACTGCCAAAAAAAGAGTACTACAACAATTGCTTAACATCACTAGCCTTCTGGAGGGAAGGAAACACACACAAAACGGACTTGGTCATACCTGCCACTGTGATGGTGCTAGTAGCACTCTAGGTCGTCGAGACCGAACATATTCCAGGGCAGCAGCAGGTGTCATGTGCTTGTATTCAACCTAGAAAACACAAGTAGATCACATGGAGAACATTCAGTACCTAGAAGCTTCAATAATGCCTAAACTCAATCATAAAGATCATCAATTACCAGATAACAAAGCACAATTGTTGTACTCCTCCCCCGCCCAGCTTTACAGTGAACATAAGTAGTTTTGCCGCAACTTGCATTCTCTGCCAAAATACAAAGGTAATACACAACTATATTTCATCACCAGCAACAGAAAAAATAACAAAGAACCACATTGACTGATGCATTTACCCTCTCCCCCCCTTTCTCAAAATTAAATTAACAAGAAAACACCCACGGTGAATGAACTGCACAGCCTGGTTGATATCAACAATCGAAGGGGCAAAGAGATAATCTCTAGTGGGAATTACCAAATGATCAATCCCGTGAGCCTGAAAAAGATCAAGTAACAAACCTAGATATCATGAATGGTTTATTTATACCAAAACAACTAAAGCAAATACATTTTGACACTATTTTGCTTAAATAGAAATTCATTATTCCTGTATGTATCAATTAAACCTCCAAACCCACACATGACCAATATCAAAGATTCCACGACTTCCTAACTTCAAGAAGGCTTTAGCGGCACACCAAATGCAAAGACAAGAGAGACATTCAGAAAAACGAAAGGGGATGAAACTTACCCGATACAACGACGACGGCACCAAGGTTTCATAGGGCTCATTGAGAGTAATCACACCACCCACACCAAGGTTCTTCAAATGAGGAACGTCTTTGGGGAACGGAACAGCGCCCAATAACAAAAACTGAAAAAGAACAACAACCAAAATTAACAAAACCCCAACTATGATTCCCGGCAAACAAACCCATAAGCAGGTTATACAACAATTCAAAAACACAATTAATCAAGAACAAAATTAAAATTGACAGAGCGAGAGAGACAGAGAGAGAAGAAAACCTCGTCAATTTGATCCCACCACCTGAACTCAGCTTCAATTTTGTTACGAAGCACATTATATAAGAGTGTGGGATAGAACAGGATCCGAGCACCTGCGCCCACCAACGCTCGCTTCACTTCAACGCCGACAATCTGCTTCCCGTACTTCTCTTGTTCGACTATACTACACTCCGCGTCGTCCAATTCCTCGATCTTCATCGCACGCGCCAGACGAAACCAAACCCTAAAAACCGCGACACGGATCCCAAATTGGTTCGGTTAGAAACATGAAAAACGAAGGGAATCGAAAAGCAATCGTACCTTAACACTGACTTGGGAACGAAGGAATACGTGAATTAGGAAGAAATGGAATCGGAGAAGGGAAAAGAGAAAGAGAAAACCACGAATTTTGGTCTGAGAGAGAAAGAGAATGGTGAAAGAAATGGTATGTTCACAAGAGTAGAGTGTGGATTGCGGAGATCCTTCACGAAAATGCCCTTGCTTCTCAACGAAATTACCCTTCTATTAATATTTATAATATTATTGCTCCAAAGCATGGGTAGAGGGTGTGCATCATTTATAATTTATTATTAGTCAATGCCCCAAATTTATGAAATAATAAATTAACTATTAAATCATTTTAGAAATGTTTATTTATTTATTTTAGAAATTAACTATTAATGGCACCATAAGTGATAAATTTTCTGCTAACTATTTTAGCATATTATTATCTATTAATTGATCAGAAAAAATACATCATGGGAAATAAATAAATAAATAAATAAGTGTCTCAGTTCACAACATATTTAAAGTATCAAAATAAATTATTTGCTATATTTGTAACCTTAGGCGTTTTACTCTTTGTTTCCGTTTCGAAACAATAAATGGCAGTATGTTAGTTTGAATTTGTATAAATTAAATATTTTATTAATATATGTGAAACGGAACAATCAAATATTGAAAATATAGAAGGTAATAATTAATACACCTAAAGACTATTCTATATTTATTACCATTTTTAAAAAAAAATACGTTTATATGTTTCTTTCATGAAAGACTATATTCATTTTTTAATAGATCGATAGATACATTCATATGTATGAGAAATTAATACAAGAGTAGATTTCTTAATAAATTAAAGACATTGCAAAATCAACAATAAGTATATCTGAAAATGTGATCATGTTCATGAGAGTTATGTTTAATAAATTTTTTATTTCCTATTTTTTGCTGCTGTGTATTTTATGCTTTAATTAAATGAAATGAGAAAATAACAAGAACATCACCTGCAATTAAATTAGATATAGTTTCATCAATAATAATAATATCGTATTATGGAATAAGCTCCAAATTGAATTTAGGTGATTAGGCGAACCAAACCCATAATTTGCTTTACTTCAAATTCAACACTTTTTTTCTTCCCACGACAAAATCTTTTCATTATAGGGAGAAATTGGTGTCTCGAATTATATAATACCTCATAATGATATAGATAAGGTTTTGAAATTAGGTTCCCCATTAATATAAATCCTCGGTTTATTTCTCGTTTCATAAATTAAAAAATTACTTTTAAATTCTTTTATAACGTCTTTCTCCTTATTTATAAAGTAATGTTATACTTTCTTTTACAACAAATTCTGTTTTATGAAAAAAATTACATATAAAAATATCTATTTAATATCTTACAAACATGAAATGCATTTACTAATAGTTATTAAAGCAAAGTAGAACAAGAAAATATTGTAGGAGAATTTATAAAGCTCTACTTTATATGTATGTTTCAAGAAAGATAACTTTACTTTGGTTAAATAGATTATTATTATTATGAACAGAAAAACTCAAATTTATATATTATTAAACATAAAATAATTTCTTTAACATCTTTTTCTTCAAAACTGCACTTAAAAGGAAAGCAATAAAAGAATACATGACAATTGAACTCTACATATTTATTCCATTATTGAAAATCTTTAATTTGTATCTATTATAATAAAAGACGTTAACTCACTTAATTAAGAAACGTGCCTAGTTGAAAGAACACCTTTAGTGAAACAATTATTTATTTATATAAGAAAAAAATCATTTATATAATTATTCATATCTAAAACGTAATGGTTGGTAAAGTTGATTTATATAGTTATTCATATCTAAAACGTAATGGTTGGTAACATTCATTTATACAATTACTCATATCTAAAACATAATAGTTTAATTATAGGTAGCATTGCAACTATTTGAATTACAATATTCCAAATCTTTTTTTCTTCTAATATGAAAAGATAGGTAATAGGTACAGTAGTTAAAAATTGTTAGTGAATCAACTTGAATTGGAAGAAAGTTGTACTTTAATATAAAAGTTATCCATAGTTGCATATGATAATGAGATCTCTTTAAATAAAGGTGTAAAGAAGACACATGTAAAGATTGAACCACCACAATAAGAATGAATTTGAATATAATTAGAATCAATACAATTTAATTTTCTAATATTTGTAGACATTTATTAATCGAGTTATTTTTCTTTCTAATGCAAATTTAGCTCTTCTATTAAGAATGAATTTTTTATTTTGTTTAGTTTTAATTACATTAATTTTTTTTGTTCGATATTATTATCAAAATATCTATATAAAAAAATTACAAGCACTATTAAAAATCCAAACTAACAGTTAAGTTCACCATGTTTACTTTCATATTAAGAATCTTTATCTGTGTCTGTGTGACAACGAATGACATCAATTCCCATGAATGAGATAGGTGCACTCTTAAAAAGTTTGTAGTGACTCAACATTAAAATTATAATTTAATTATATATTAAATTTACAAACTCTCTGTTAATTAAATATAGGAATGACATCAGAGGTTAGTTATAAGTTAATTTATTTTAAAAAATATTTACTTTTTTTTATAATAAAATAGTCTATACAAATATAGTTCTTGTGTCATATAAAATATATTTTATATGGCATCGAGCCTAATATTATTAAAGGAATAAACTTAGATAATATTATATCTAAGTTTTTATTAAAACAAATATATACGAGTTCTAAAAGGAAAATGGTACCTCTATTTAATATTTTTTACTATTTGAATTTTTAATCTGAGTAAAAAAATATAATCCAATTTTCTCAATAATCAAAATAATAATCCCAATAATGTTATGATATATCGAAATCACAAATTTAAAACATTTAATCTTATCAATTTTTGAAGTAACCGACTTTAATAAATATAACAATTATCTCAGTAGTTGAATTTAACTCCCTCGACAGTATGAAAAATGTAAATATGTTTTATTATTAGTATCTAGCAATATAAAACACCATAGTATTTGATTATAAAATACCTTATTAATTTTAATTAATACTTCAACCAAAATATATATTAAGAAGAATAAAAAATTTATTAATTAAAGTTAGAAAAAAAATCAAATATAAAAGATATAAATATAAATACTAAATTATCCATCTAATTAATAATATTCTTTTAACGTTAGTTTTAGAAAATACTGTAGTAAGTTTATTTTAACTCCCTTTACACTGTAAATACGTTTTATTATGCAATTAATGGTTTTTTGTTAACTGAGATGAGAACTAAAGTATATACTAAAAATATATATTAAATTGTTCAGTTTATTTATTCAAAATTTATGTAACATTATTATGAGATAAATATGTAAGATGTTGTGAACATATTTTATTGTGTGTAATAGTAATTAATAATTTTTGTTGTGAATATGATATGTATCTCAGTATTAATCTTAATAAGGGGTTATTACATCAACATTTCCATATAAATAATCGTGGCAAGTAATCAATAATTTTTCATTTTAAGATAACAGCAATAATCAATAATATGTTACATTAAAACAATTTAAGTGATATAGTTTCTTCATCTTTCCATTTTCAATTAGGTATTTGTTTACTCATGTCTCATATGAACAATTGAATCCACAAATAAAAACAGTACGACAATATAAATTTGTTTTTCATAATTTCTTTTATATATGGTCGAATCAAAACATGAAATTGGGTGCTAACTGTTTAAAAAAATATAGTATACAGACGATAGTATAAATTTCATGTACGACGTAGCTATCGTATAAAGATTCATGTTGCATTTTTACTGGATAAGTGTGAGTGATTTTTTTATTATTATTGTGAGTAACCCAACAAAACAAAGGAAACTTCAGTAGCAGATAGGACAAAGAGTCTGGGGACCCCACAGGATCATCCATTTAAAAAGGAACAAAAGAAGAAGGATCTTCATCTAATTCAAAATATACAACCAAAACTTTTGTGGCCTGCGTGACCCAGAAAGAGCATTTTAATTTTTTTAATATATTCATATGTCTATTTGTTAGATAAATATATTTTTATTATAACTGATATAGAATCTCTCAAAAAATTGATATTTCACACACAAGTGTCTGTTTTCAAAAACTTTATACGGTTAATTCCAATGCTGGTAAATAGTCTAAGATCTGTATAATTCCAATTTAGACTGCCAATATAATATTTATAAATGAAAAATAATTCTCACAATAAATAAAAAAACAAAAATATTGTTTTCTTTCACTAGAAAGATACTACTTTTGTCCCTGGATTAATGTAAGTATTGTCAAAACCAGTTTAATTATAATTTCCACACATTTATACTATCTTACAAATCCAGCAGTATTTTAAATATATATATATATATATATATATATATATATATATATATATATATATATATATATATATATAAGAGTCTCTTTTGACTATAATTAATTTTTTTGTTATACTTTATTTTAGTTTTTTTTACCTATTCTTTTCATTGATTTTTTTTATTGTAAATTTTGTATTATGACTCTAAATATTACTAAA
>Ga0209700_102908_pt1 | contig 33778 bp, 13 predicted proteins | sample SiratroredBW_FD_187528 | JGI IMG/M metagenome (GOLD analysis project Ga0209700, IMG submission 187528) | Root nodule microbial communities of legume samples collected from California, USA - Siratro red BW (SPAdes) (version 2) | ecosystem: Host-associated > Plants > Roots > Nodule | place: USA...
TTTAAGATTAAGAAAAAAAAAAAAACTGTGTCTACTCGCTTTTAATCTTTTCATTGATATCCATAAATTTTGATAGTAACACGTTAACACAATTTTAGTTCAACTTTCTCCTGTCAATATTTAGCATTAAATTATTTTTTCTCTACAGTAAAATGGTTTGGATGGGGATTGTAGACTCCACCTCATGTTAGACTAAACAATAAATCAATAGGATTGAATTATATGTTCAACCTAAAGTTATTTTCACTAAAAAAACTTTATATTTGGGAAAGGAATTTGACATTATATTAATGTCAAAAGAAAAATTAATACAATCTTTTTTTTTTTCATCTCTCTAATATAATCAAACAAATTACATTTTTAAAGACAAATGTAGAATAAAGAAATAATGTAAAAATATTGAAAAAATTAGTTAGACAAATATCGGACTACAAAACAAGAAAACAATATTTAACCTAATTTATTTTGGTGAAGTTTCTTGGGAAATAAAACTAAATTAAAAAAATTAATCATAGATAAACGATATCTCAAAAAGTGACGTTACAAAATGTTTATCACATAAAACGAAATGATAATAGATAAATAACATTTTCTAAATAATAGAAAGTAAAGAGTAACAGATGAAGAAGTGAAAATTACACATAGAAAGTTAGCGTAGTTCAATTGAAGTATTAGTGAACTTTAATCTAGGTCAATGGAAAAATTCACTACATCATAGAGACTACGATATTACAATTCTTTCCTCAATAAACTCTCATTTAGATACAACTCAAAGTTATCTTAAAACACAAGATATACGGTATAACATTCATAAGACTAATAAGGAAGACACATAAATAATACTTCTTATTTCATAAAAAAGCAATCACTGGATGATTTCATCAAACAATCAAACAATCTAATTTAAGTTTCAGTAGATACTGAGACTAAATGGTCTCGTGAAACAGAAAATGAATCTTAAAAACAATATTTTACTAAACTATTCTTCTCATATAACAAGAAAAAGCATCGTAAACATGCTCAAATAATTAAAAAAAAGAAGCATTTACTAATAATAATAAAGAAGATAAGAAAAAAGTGAAGGAGGAATGTAATATGAAGTTCTTATCATTATTTTTTGGATCAAGAGAAAATTCATAATGCAAAAGATTGTTGCTATAAATGCTAAAAATACAAAATACATTGAGAATGAAATGATTTTTTTAATGAAAAAAATAAAAGAAATTGCCAATTAGATAAAAGTTCTAAGAGCCTTTTTTTCATAAATAAAAATAGTCAATTTGTATAGGATTTAAAAAGATTTTTCTAATGTATGAATAGTGTTCTTAAATAAATAATGTTTGATTATTATGCTTGAATAACTTGCTCATTATGGATTTTTTTTTTTAATTTTTAGATCTTATTTTTAATTATTAATTTTTTTTATATATTGAATTATATTTTAATATGTGACTTTTATATTGAAATATAAATAATATTTATGTTGTTCTTAGTTAAAAAATATTGATTTCATTATTTTTTTTTATTCATTTAATTATCTCGTAAACTACATGTTTTATAACTATGTGAAAGGAATAAATCATATTTTAAAACTATTAGCCTAAATATATAATAACATTTTAAAAATATTATAATTGTAATTTAAATGTATGATTACATTTAAAAACTATTATAAATTTTGACTAAAATTTAACCTTATAGAATTTAGGTAAACGAAAACAATTTATAAAATATTGTTTAATATTCAATTAATTGTTAAAAGAAAGTGTTCCATTAAAAAGAAACAACATTTAAAGAAGCAGGATTTAAACAAAACATACAACTAACATTTTAAAAATTGTTGTTTAAATGTTAGGCAACACCTAAAATATGTTGTTGAAACATTATAGATAAAATCATTATCTAAACATAATAAAACAATGTGAATAATTATAGGAAAATTTTGCTTTGACAATCACACCTGACATACAATCAAATGTTAATTTAATTACTGACGTGACATAATTGTATATGTGAATAAGGGTAAAACAAGATTTTTCTTTTTGAAAGACATTTAAGATATTTTGTTATGGAAGAGCATAATTAGATTTGAAGTATTTAAATTTAAAATTTGAAACGTCATAAGAGTCCAGTGCCCCCATGAGAGATTTCGTGTGACAGTGGTTGCGGTAGCGAGTGATGGTGGGAGACCATCGACAGCGGCGGTGGTGAGCAATGGTGGGAGACCATCGACGATGGCGAGCGACGGTGGTCGAAAATCGACGGTGGTTGCAGGAGCGACAACAGCGACAACGACAACAGCAGCGGCGATAACAGTGGCTAGATTCAAGAGATCTGAAATTCAAACTCACTGCTTCTCAACCCTTGATGGAATATGCTGGGTAGCATTCTAGATAAAACCCCAATATGTAAATCCTAAAAATGACTCTCAGTACCATCCTGAAATGTTTTTTACACATAATTTATGTTAGCCACATCAGTGCCGCATAAGATTGTAAAGTAAGTATGTGCCAGGTGTGGTTGTTAAATACTCATAATTATAATATCATAATTATTGTGTAAAAACAAGGCCTACAATGTTAAAAATTAAAAATTTTGTTGTCAAATCACTCTCAAAAGCTTAGTTAATACTTATTTAATTTCAAATATTTAGTTATTATCTAATGATATCACTTTTTTTGTTTTTGTTATGACAAGTAAAATTCACAATGGATATCAAATGAGTATACCTTGAAAAGATGTGTTAAAATTACATATCTCCATTGTGTGTTTCTTTCCTTGTACCTCTAATAATTTGTTGTCACGTGTGTTAAAATGGTTAATTGCATTTAGTGCTCATGTTATAGTAGTTGACGTGGCAAAAAATTATTGGGATAGTGAAGGAAATGTAAAATGGAAACATGTGATTTTAATCTATGTGGGTAATGAGTATTTTAACTACTTACTTATTAGCGAGATAGGTGCAAGTATCAAAGTATCCATCACATGGATATACTATCCTACTATCCGTTGTTAGTAATATTCATTTAGATATCTTTTTAAGAATTAAGTGTTATTAACGAGAGAAACATTGTTTAATTTAGTTTTAGACTTATGTTTTTATTTAGACTTATGGAGTTAAAGTTGTTTTAGGTCAATTTAATTTAAACTTATATTTTGTGGTATAATTTATTTGAATAATTTAATTTATATCAATTTTTATTACGCAATTTTGTTAATAACTTTAAATATTATTTTTAAATATCCATGGGTATTAAAAGACAAAGGGTATATTCCATGAGTTATCCAACACGTAATAAGACATTCTTTAGATGAGTCAGGAGCATGTAGGTAATACTTGCTGGTACCTCAAAGTTGTTAAATTAGCTTAGAATTGCTAAAGTAATTTTAGATATATAGTAGATACTATTAACCTCCAAAAAATCTCGAGATTTTAAGTTAGTGAAATATTGTGATACATATTATACTGAAATTAGCAACAAAAAGAAAGAAGTGAAAGATGTCCTATTGGTCAAATGTCTCGTCTTCTAAGAAAATAAGAGACAAAATGATGTTGTTATTTAAATTACAAAAGTTGGATGTTATAAAACAAAACCGATTGAGAGATTATTTAGGTTTTGAGCATCATTTTCATAGCAAAAAGTAGTTTTTGAATTAACCTTTATAAATATTGTTAATCAATGAACAAACGTTTTTACTAAAGCTCTATCAGGAGAAAGATTCAATTATATAAAATTAAATCTTCATCTAATAAGCCAAAATAGTTGACATACATTATCTAATGAAGACATCATCTTAAAACTACATTGTCTAATGTTTGCAATGTGTGTGTACATCTCCAATGTCTGCTTCATCTAATATTTGCATTGTCTAATGTTTGCATCCTAACGTCAAAGGGTGACTCTGAATTTTTTAATTGGTGACTTGTGTAGGTAGAAATTGAAAAGACAAAATGTACCAACCTCCTTTTTCTTCCCCTCCTAAAACATGCTTCTAAAAAATTATTGACATGATTATATGTTAAATCTCTATATGTGTAACAAACATCTCTTGTTTATCTTTTTAAGCCATTAACTTAAAAACATTTCAATTACTAGTTGATATCTTAAGACTCTCATTTTTTTTATTTCGGTATAAACTTACTTAAGTGTTAAGAATATTACCATCATCAAGGAAAGAGATATTGTTACAACGTTTCTATTTATTTTTTTTTAGAGATGTTGGCATCTAAGAATTGAGAAAAAAAGAAGAAGGAGAAACAAATGAATGTGAATACACAAAAGAAGAACACAAATTAAAGAATGAGAAAGAAAAGGAGAAGAGACAAATGAAGATGTCTTTAGAGAAAAAAACATAAAAATCAACAAAATGAGTAGCATTAGAGAGGAAGTGTACATTTAAAGCTATCTTTTATTTATTATTATTATTATTATTATTATTATTATTATATATATATATATTAAAATATGTATTTACAAAACAAGCTTATACCGGATGACATCATTAAAAAAAGAGTGAGGAATTATATACGTTAAAACCCTGATTAAATATAAAATAAAAATGTTTTAAAATATTAGCATATGTATCATTTACATTTTTTTTTATCATATACATTCTTTTGAGCACATGCATAGTCCACTTTTATTTGAATTAGTTTTGTTCTTTAATATATGTATGATATCTTTAATAAAGAAATAAAATGTTCATCATATCTGACAAAATGATTTAAGCAAGGTCCACAAAAAGCACGCATTATGGAAAAAAAAAAAAACGTATGAAAAGAGGTTAATAATATAGTTTATAACACCTCAGTCCATTGTACAAAGTTAAAGATAACTAACAAATAAAACAAGATAAATATATTATATTTATTAAGAAGTGAGTTGATATATTAAATATCATTGGCTATAACCTCAATATACCATTAATGTCTCGCACTAAAGTTTCATATATAAACATTCACAAACAAAAGAAACAAGAAAAATTTATCTACTAATCCTCTTTGACACCAAGCTTTGTTAAAACTATATTATTATTTCTTTGAGTATTTTGTTAAGTAACATGAAGTTAATCTTTACATTCGTTTATCTAAGAGGCCTTGATTTATAATATTGTTTTAATTAATTTTAAATTCATTACAAAATTAAAAGAACTTATTACGAAAACAAATACAGAAATTAAAAAAAAAAAACAAGTTAAAGAATACTTAGCTAAAAGTGAGAAATGTAATTCATTTTCAATTTTATCTTAAATTCACAGGATCTTTGAATTTTATGACTCTCACACAAATATAGAAGAAAAACGTACCTGGATCCATATTTTTTAATGATCTCTGTTAATCTTCAAATGCTCTTTGATGATCTTTGTTAATCTTGGAATTTTTCCCTCTCTCCCTTTTATCCTGTTCTTTTCTTGATGGTGAGAAAAGAGACCGTACATATGTAAAAACTGACAATCCCTTTTTGAAAGTGTATCTTTTATTTTTATATTCTGAAGGGAGAGGAGAGAGATTTATTTTATATTATAATAATATAAAATCCCCACTGACTTTATTAGCCTCATAAGGTAACAACCATTACATTGACCTTTCTTTTATTAAAGTCAACCCTAAAAATTACATGGACCATAATTATAATAATATTTATTTCAAATATTCTTACAATCTCCCACTTTGTCCATGTTATGACTTGAAGATTCAACAACCATAAGAGCGCACTTTTAATTGAAATAATCAAGTCATCATCCTTAATAAGAATTAAATCAATTGAATCATGGTGATACATGTCAATAAACGACATATTTCTTCCATGTATCACAAATCAATTCAATTCTTAAACCATTCATCAAAGAATACTGTAATCTTTGAATTACAACACATATTATATGTTATCACACCAAAACAATGCATGTACATAACATAATGTGGATAACAACCATACATAAGCATAAACATAACTTTAATTGAATTCACACGTGTCAAACAATACAAGCAAATTATACACATCATACTAATCATGCTAACAAGGACTTATCAATTATTCCCATGTCTCTTACATGACCAGAAAATATTTTAGGTGACAACCCTTTAGTTAGTGGATCCGCTATCATTTGATTAGTACCAATATGCTCAATTGACACTCTTTGTTTCTGCACTTCATCCTTAACTGACAAGTACTTTAAATCAATGTGTTTTGCACCTTTTGAATACTTGTCATTCTTAGAAAAGAAAACAGCTGCAGAATTATCATAATAGATTCTCAGTGGTCTAGCAATGTTGTCCACAACATTAAGCCCTGAGATAAAGTTCCGCAACCATAATGCATGAACTGTGGCTTCAAAACATGCCACAAATTCAGCCTCCATGGTAGAAGTATTGATGATAGACTCTTTTGCACTTTTCGATGAGATTGTTCCTTTAGCCAACATAAAGATATAACCAAATGTTGACTTTCTTGAGTCTATACATCCAACATAATCTGAATCTGAGTAACCCACCACTTTAAGATTATCTGTCCTTCTATAAATAAGCATGTGATCCTTGGTGCCTTGTAAATACCTAAGGATTTTCTTTGCAGCTTTCCAGTGATACATTCCGGGATTACTTTGATAGCGACTTAACATTCCGACTGCAAAACTTATATATGGTCGAGTGCAAGTCTGAATATACATCAAGCTACCAACCACTGAAGCATAAGGAATAGACTCCATTTCTTTTCGTTCCAAATCATTTTTGGGACATTGCATTTGACTGAATTTATCTCCCTTCTGAATTGGAACTATCCCTGAAGAACATTTTTCCATTCTGAATCTCTCTAACACCTTTTTGATATATCCCTTTTGAGACAATCCCAACACTCATTGTGATCTTTCACGGAATATCTCTATTCCTATCACATAGGATGCCTCACCCATATCTTTCATCTCAAATTTGTTAGAGAGAAATTTCTTTACATTATGTAACAAAACAATGTCATTAGTAGCAAGGAGAATGTCATCAACATATAGAACCAATATAATAAACTTGCTCCCACTGACCTTCATGTAGATACACCGATCAACAGTATTCTCTACAAAACCATATGACAAAATAGTATCATTAAACTTGAGATACCATTGTCTGGAAGCTTGTTTAAGTCCATATATTGACTTCTTTAACTTACACACAAGCTTTTCCTTTCCTGTGGTCATAAAACCTTCAGGTTGATCCATATAAACCTCTTCTTCTAAGTCACCATTTAGAAAGGCGGTTTTTACATCCATTTGGTGAAGCTCTAAATCATAATGAGCCACCAAAGCCATCACAATTCTTAAAGAGTTCTTCTTTGAAACTGGAGAAAAAGTCTCTTTATAGTCAATGCCATCCTTTTGAGTGTAACCTTTGGCGACAAGTCTAGCCTTATACCTTTCAATGTTGCCTTTCGAGTCTCGTTTTGTCTTAAAGACCCATTTACAACCGACTCGTTTTGCACCTTTAGGCAACTCAACTAGATCCCAAACTTTATTGTCATCCATTGATTTCAACTCTTCTTTCATAGCATCAAACCACTTTTCAGAATTGTTACTTTCCATGGCTTGTCTAAATGAGACTGAATCTTCATCAATGTTTAAGTCACATTCATGCTCAAGTGAATAAACCACATAGTCATTTGTAATAGCCTGTCTTCTTTGCCTTTCAGACCTTCTTAAAGGTATTACTTGTGGTTCATCTATTCTTTGCTCATCAATGACTTGTGCATCATTGATTGGTTCATTATCCATATGCTCATTTTGTGGGTTTGGGATATTTATTTGTTGCATTGGATTGTTGTGTGATCTTGATACAACAAATAGAACAACAACTTGAGGAGAAACATCAAATGTAGGAACTTCTGCATGTTTCTCTTTAATATCCACCTTTCGTGATTTCTCACTCCTATTGATCTGGCCATTTTTAATGAACCTAGCATTACCAGACTCAACTATTCTTGTACTGTGATTAGGGCAATAAAATATGTACCCCTTTGATTTATCAGGAATGAAAAAACCACTAATGGTTCTTGCATCAAGCTTCTTTTCATGTGGATTATACACCCTTACTTCTGCAGGACATCCCCAAATGTGAAGATGCCTCAAACTAGGTTTCCTTCCTGTCCACAATTCATAAGGAGTCTTAGGAACTGCCTTACTAGGAACCCTGTTAAGCATATGTGCAGTGGACTTTAATGCATACATCCACAATGATAAAGGTACATTGCTATAATTTATCATGCTCCTAACCATTTCCATAAGAGTACGATTTCGCCTTTACACCATTTTGTTGTGGTGTACCGGACATTGTATATTGTGCACATATGCCCCGACTTTCAAGTAACTTTGCAAATGGACCTTTACATTGTCCACTTTCATTAAATTTTCCATAATATTCACCACCTCTATCAGACCTCACAACTTTTACTTTTCTATCTAACTGTCTTTCCACTTCATTTATAAAAGTCTCAAGTACATCCACTGATTGAGACTTTTCATGAAGTATGTATAGATAACAATAACGTGAGAAGTCATTAATAAAAGTGATAAAATACTTTTCACCACCAAAAGATGGAGCATCAAATGGACCACATATGTCAGTGTGTATCAATTCAAGAAGTTGACTGCTTCTTGTGGCTGGATTCTTTGAAATGTGTTTTGTTTGCTTGCCTTTAATGCAATCCAAACACACATCCTAGTCACTAAAATCCAATTGAGGCAAAATTTCACTTTTCATTAGCCTCGACATCCTTTTTTTGGATATGTGACCTAACCTTTGATGCCATAAGAAAGCAGAATTCTCCTTACATACTATATGATTACTATGTTCAACATGAAACAAAGATTCAACAAATTTAACATCAAGATTGAAACAGTATAAGTCATCAATTAAAGTACCAGAACTATAATAGTACAAATCCTTATACAATGAAAAAAAACCATTACCAATCCTAAAGTTAAATCCTAACTTGTCCAACTTTGCAACAGAAATTAAATTCCTAGCACATACAGAAACATAGAGACACTTTTCTAGATCCAAACAACAGCCACTATCCAGGATCAATCTATACGTCCCAATTCCTTCTATCCGTGCTTTCATCCTGTTTCCCATATACAAGAACTTTTCAGTTCCTCTTATGGGCTGGATCGAAAGGAATTTTTGTGAAACATGTGATACATGAGTAGTTGCACCAGAATCTAACCACTAGGTATTGTTAGGCACTTCAATAAGATTTGATTCGAAACCTATTGAAACATAGTAGGTACCTTTCTTTTCGAACCATTTCTTTCTTTTCAGACAATCTTTCTTGAAATGTCCAGCCTTTTTGCAGAAGAAACATGTCTTCTCCTTATGGATTTTGCCTTCCTGAACCTTTAGTGAGGTTCTATCCTTCTTGTTCTTTTTACCTGGCTTAGCTTTACTGCCACTAGCCCTTTCATGAAATGTAAGATGGACAGAAGGATCCCTCATTTTCTTCAATCTTCCTTCCTTCTGAACCAACATGGCCTTAATTTCCTGAAAGTTCCATTTTTCTTTAATGGTGTTATAATTCACCTGGAACTGGCCAAACTCAGCAGGAAGTGAGTTCATAATGAATTGTACTAGAAAGGACTCACTCACATCCATGTCCATTGACTTCAACTTTGCTGCTAGATTTGTCATTCCTGTCACATGATCATGAATGGGTTGTGACCAATCAAATTTCTTGGTCGTCAACTCATTCATCAAGCTGCTCACAATAGACTTATCAGTAATGTCTGATTGAGAGTATTCCTTGATTTTCTCCATGAATTCCTTTGCATTATTAGTCTTTGGCATAGATGGCTTCACATTTTCAACCAAGGTTATCTTCATCAAGCTCAAACTCAACCGATTAGACTTGTCCCATGCATGATAAAGAGATTTATCCTCTTCGAAACTAGTCTCTGTAATGGCTGCGGGCTTCTCATCCATTAATAATGCGAGGTCTAAATCCATAAATCCCAATTGGAATCGAATTTGTTCAGACCACTCATCATAATTAAGCCCATTGAACTTGACAATGCCATTTCCTGCACCATACAAATTCATGGAAACTGTAAAATTTCATACAAAACTATACATTAATTTTGTGTATAAGATATGTAAAACAGATTCAGATAACTTCTAACCAAACTTTCAATGTATATTAATGTTATCCTTTGGGCGATACATCAACATACAATCACATGAGATATGCACTAACTAGAAATTACTATCTTTGGATACAATAAAACTAACAGTGTCACCACATAAATAATCAATAATTATAAGAATAAATAATCAACTTTTGGGTGATCCTTAATGTCTTATAACAACAAACTTTAATATACTCATTCATTAATATTCATTCAATGAGTAATTAAATCAGATTTGATCACTTTGGTGATTACAAATTCATATAATTAATTTTAAAATAATAATTAGTTTGCCACGATAAGCCAAAACCATTTGGCTTTTAATCTCAAGGCTTTCAACTTCCAGCACCTTTAAATCTTTTGAGAAAAATTCATGGCAATGAACTTTAATTTTACTTACAGGGTGCTGCAACAACAATTTCTTTCTCATGGCTGACTTTAATTTCACAGAGAACACGTAAAGTGATTTTTACAAAACCATGACCAATTAACAGCCTTCACTTATGGTCCAGTAAGCCAAAAACAAAATATGTGAACAGTGCCTAATTCATTATCTAATAAAATATTATTAAAAATATTCATAATCAATTTTCGTAACAGCTTTAAATTTGCAGACATCGTGCATTCAATTACATTCATTTGACAAGGCACAGTAAGTTCAAACGTAACTTGTTACGAAACTGAAAAATGCCGTCAATAGTGCTCGAACAAACACCAAATATATATTCTTCTGTAATTTATCTACCCTAATTCTTAATCCCAATTTAATTTAGAAATTAGGGTTTATAGAAATTAGGACAAAATATTTTGTTTCAACGAAGAATCATAAATTCAACAACCTATGCTCTCATATCACATGTAATTCATTTTCAATTTCATCTGAAATTCACAGGATCTTTGAATTTTATGACTTTCACATAAATATAGAAGAGAAACTTACCCGAATCCATATTCTTTAATAATCTCTGTTAATCTTCAAATGCTTTTTGATGCGCTTTTTGAAAGTTTATATTTTATTTTTATATTATGAAGGGAGAGGGATTTATTTTATATTATAATAATATAAAATCTCCACTGATTTTATTAGTCTCATAAAATAACAACTATCAAATTGACCTTTCTTTTATTAAAGTCAGCCCTATAAATTATATGGACCATAATTATAATAATATTTATTTCAAATATTCTTACAAGAAATGATTACAAAGAATATTTATACAGTCATTGATGGAACTTGAAGATGTTCTAAGAGTTAAATGTAATCTTAATAGTTGAGACCATTAATACAAAGAAAGACCTACTCTATTCTATTTCTTGTTCTTTCTTTAGCTTAAAATTTGTTTTTTTATAACCGACTCTTATTATACTTTTACACTATCAATCATAAATTATATGTTATATTTTTAGATTTACTAATTATATTAATATAAAAAATCATTATTCTTTATTTCTATATGCATAATCTAAAGTATCAAATATTTTTATTTATATAAAAGTAATTGTTATTTTAAAAATAAATAAAAATTCATTATTCATAATATATTAAAATAAAAAATAAGTTATATGTGATTAATTTTGTTTATTAAAAATATTAAATATTTTACTTAATTGAATTAAAATTAATATATAGAAAATCAATTATACTATCTAAGTGTTTTATAATTATTTTAATAAAGTACAATGTTAAAAATAAATAATAAATATATTACAAAGAAAAAAAATATTTAGACACCAATTTTAACTACTAAATAAAATGATTACTAATTGTGACTAAAATAATCACCAAATTAAGTTTTGGTTACTAAATAACTATAAAATAAAAATAATGATTAAATTTAATGACTAATTAAGTCAAAATAATTAGTATCTAATATTAACTATTTAGATTTTAGCTACTTATACCATTAAATTTTAAATTAGTCTTTAACTTAATTAGATATCAATGTAGAATATAATGGTATAAGTGGCTAAAATCTTGGTAGCTAATGTTAGATACCAATTATCTTGACTTAATTGGTCATTAAATTCAATCAATCATTTTTATTTTGTAGTTATTTAACCGTCAAGATCTAATTTGGTGGTTATTCTAATCATAATTAGTAACTATTTTATTTGGTAGCTAAAATTGGTGTCTAAATATTTTTTTTAGTGTACCTAATTAAATTATGTGCTTAAAAAATAATGATTTTATTTTGAAATGTTTAATTTAATTATATTATTCAGTGAATTAAGGAAAATGAGTGTTTAGTATTTGTATTTTTTCAAAAAATAAAAATAAATGAAAATTATAAAAATCAATAACGAATATTAAATAATAATGAATAAATGGTATGTAATATGTTATTGGAGAATAAGTACGAGTGATTTTGAACGTGTGATAGAAATAGTACATATAAAATGTATCTTAGTTATAAATGATAAATACTGATAAAGAACGGTTGGAAAATGTCATAGATTTAAAACTACAAATATACTGAACCATATTTGTGTTAAAAATATATCTAATTTTTATATGTTTATTTAATATATATTTACAAAAATAAATTCAGTTTCAAAATAAATTATTTACCCTAAATTCCTTTCCTCTTATATATTAATTTTATATTAGTTAATCTTGTGTTACTGTAGGTCAAGTTTTTTTAAAAGAAATAGAATGCTATTATATAAGGAATAAAAATATCTTTAAAAATTTGTTAGAATCTGTTACAACAATAATCTACACATATTTTTTATTATTTAAATAAATATTTTCCGTTAGGATGAAATATAGTTTTTATATCTTAAACCAGTAAAAACAAACTTAGACAAATGAATCATTAAACATGAAAATTAAGAATGAGAAAAATTTGAATTTAAAACTCTCCTCTCACAACAACAATAATAAATGATAATTATTAGTGTTCATTTTCATTTTTCAATTACTAAGAATTATTAATATTTTATTTTATTTTTATTTTTATATGTTTCTTAATCAGTAAGAGATTTATAAGAATATTGTTTATCAGTGTTTAATTTTTAATTTTTTTAATCTTGAATAATAGTATTGTGTATATAACTTTGTATTTTAATTTGTTTATAGTAAGAATATATATGGAAAATATAAAGTTTTTTTTAAGTATTTAAATTTTGAAAATAAGGTGTTTTTACTGGATATTGTACTTTAAGAAGAAGGGTAAGCCGCCTTACTCTTTCCACCAAATACAGAAGAGAAGATTCCAAAGAACTCATTCAGTTACTTTTTTTATATATATTTCTTTTCCATTAAATATTCTAATTCAATTAAATAATTAAATTAATTGATTCATTATAAACTAAACTGAGGAAAAACTAGAAGGAGAAGGAAAACAAAAACAGCGCAGAGAAGGCAAAAAAACCCCAAAAACACTCTGTCGAAAGGTCGTTACTTTCTGCTTCACTGCGAAGATGAACGGAGGCCCATCTGGTTTCAGTGCGTCAATTCTCTTACCCGAGCCGAATAATCATCTGGGGTGTTCATTTTCACACCCCTTTATGTTTTTGGTGTTAAAGTTTTTCCCTTTTTGATTCGTGTTTATGATATTCAAATGCTCTGTTATGTGTTTCTGTGTTCACAGCAAATGCTCCTGTGACAAGGCTTTTCATCGTCGCTTCGGCTATTTTCACAATCTTCTTTGGGATCCAAGGCCGTTTCGGCACTTTGGGGTTGTCTTATCAGGTGCTCCTTTGCCTTTATTTTTTAATTTCTCGTTGTTTTAAAAATTTTAGGTAACGAGGTGGTTAGGTACAATGTGTTGTTTTAATAATGTATAGCTGGTTTTGTGTGATGTTCTTGTTTTTTGGACTTAAGAGTGAATTCGGTCGGTTATCTGGTTTTGAAATTTTGATTTTGATCCTAAATTAGTTTGAAGGCCGTTTGTGGGGAATGGTTTGGATTTGTTTAAAATTGCCTGGCATAATGTGTTAACTTGGGTGATAAAGGATATAGGATTGCTTCACGGGTAAAATCTCCATTGATTTAAAATTGAGCTTCAGATTCATTTCATTATTTTTCTTTGAATTGTAGTTTGGGAATTGATACGAGTAAGCAAACCTAATGGTAGAATAAACACTTGTTCGACATTTGCTTTCTAGTTTTTAAACACTAGAAGCACTGGAACTGTGTTATCTCTGACACAGAGCTGAACTTATTGTGCATTTACTATGTTGTTTAACCTGTTATTTTCTCTTTATGGCAGGATATTTTTGGAAAACTTCGCCTTTGGAAGCTGATCATGTCCATATTTTCCTTCTCATCAACACCAGAGTTGATGTTTGGATTGTATCTGCTATATTATTTCAGGGTCTTTGAAAGACAGATAGGCTCCAATAAATACTCCGTAAGTACTTGGTCTTTTCTAAGTTATATTCAGGAGCTTATGTTCCATATCTAGATATATTTTTTTGGAACCAAGTTCTAGCTAATAAATATTAGGTGCATAATATTTTGGATGGATTTGTATGATTTCTCCCTGATCAAAATAACCACCTATCTAAATGTGCCTTGATGTGTCAATGCTACCATGCCTATCCCCATTATTGCTTCTCTGTCTGCATGACAACCTTACACATGCGCATGCGCACACAGTCCGGGGGGGATGTTTTGCTATATATACATTTTTTGTGGTTTCAAATGTCTGTCTTTGCCCTTTATGCAGGTCTTTATTGTGTTCTCAATATTAACTTCACTACTGCTTGAGGTCCTTGCTGTAGCACTTTTAAAAGGTATTATTGTCGATATTTATCTTTATATGAATTTCTTTCAATCTTTAACTTCGATTAATGTTTAACTTTTAGAATTAATTCTTCCTCTGTTATTTTATACAAGAAACAAAACAAATGAGAGAAATTTTTTGGTCCTAATTATTTGAAACATAAGCTCACTTTTAAATGTTTAAATTGCTAATTGTCTTTTACATTGCACCGTTAGTTTAATGTGAAATCTATTAATGAGATATCCGCTCATTTCATGAGAAAGTGGATGTATTCATTGGGCTAACAATATAACTCAATATAATGCTTACTCGGTTGAAGAAAGTATCCCTTGAATAATGAGTAGTGTCATTAAATATCACCACAATTTAAATCGTTTAATTCTATGGACGTTTCTAGGATGAAAATTAAATTTATATTGTTAATTAAAATTAATTTATGACTGGAGGTGGTATTCTTTTTATCATTACAGAAACGCATACAAACAAGTTTGATTAAGTATTCAACAAGCTGAGCTCGAATAGTTCAGAGTTTTTCTCAGCTGTACTCTTACTTGTAGGAATGTTGAATGATATTGAATGCTCTGCCTTCTTTTTTATAGTGTTAAATGAAACATACATATTATGTAAGAATTTGATAGATTTATGTCCACTCTTTGCAGATCCTACAGCAAACCTAGTCACTCCTGGACCGTATGGCCTTATATTTGCTTCATTTGTACCATTTTTCTTTGACATTCCGGTTTCAACACGGTTTCGTGTGTTTAGCTTCTTCTTCTCAGACAAGTCATTTATATATCTAGCTGGTATTCAGGTATTGTTGAACTAAATTATGGGTGCCTGTAATATAACTTGCATTTCTAGAATCATTCAGTGTCTAAAATCTAATTTAAATTATTGTAGCTACTTTTGTCATCATGGAAAAGGTCCATCTTACCAGGAGTATGTGGCATCCTTGCTGGTTCCTTGTACCGTTTGAATGTCTTTTACATCCGCAAAGCAAAGGTAAATTAAAGTCTGAAATTTGAGTTATTTTTTCTAATTTTATTTTAGATCTATGCAATTATATGTTAGGGCATTCAGATGGCCCATAATATCTTCGCCTTTTTTTGTGGATGCAAGATTTCTCTAAGGAAGATATGTATATAAAAATTTATGTATATTGTGTCAGGTTTCATTGATATGGTTAAATTGAAATCAATCTTACTCAGATTAATCACATTTACTAGGATGAATATTTCACCTGTCTCACTGATAGGAAAGTTCCATCATTCACATCATGTTTTGTCATTTGATATATCTTAAGATTAACACAAGTCACGATTTTCTAGGAAAAGTTTGTACCACCTATTTGATCCGTCAAGTTTATTTGAATTTTAAGAAGTTGGTGAGCAAGTTCAACATATCAATTATAATTAAATTATCAGACTGTGTCCATATATTCATACACAACGTACTTGTGGCTGCTTATGTTTCTAAAATTTGGCATGCAATGTTGATATTTTAAATACAATTGGTCCTTAATTTTATTTAAGCACTTTCTATATTGAGTTACACATACACATACTCAAGTATATATACACATTCATACATATAATCACATAATTGTATTTAAAAATTTTCAAAATTCAGCATGAAAAACTTAACATATTAATTACTGGTAATTCCATAGTAGAATTGATTTAAATCACTTTTCATGTTATGCATGTTTTGAACATTGCTTCTTAGAGGTAAAACCAAATCTAAAATCTTTCTAGACTAGACTACAGTGTAGACATGAAGTGCCTGTTTGTATTGCTAACTACAGAGTTCGTGATAGCCCGATATTCAAGTGTTTTTTCAGATTGCACACTTTTGCAGCAGTGCATGGCGGAGTGGCCACTGGCTGCCACCTTTTCAATGGTGGCATGTTTTTCATTTATGGGTGATATGGCCATTTTCACAACCCAAAAAATGTGGCATTTTGCAGTATTATAGCGCTGCTAAGAAAGACTGGCAATACCCACCTAGTTTTGCATCAACCATGTCATTTTGAGGGGGATTTTCAAGTCAAACTTGATATTTCTCCCTTATTTTTAGAAAGGGGAAAAACCTTAAACCTAATTGATTGTTCTCCCAATTCTCTCCTCTCTGTTCTGTGGTTCTGTCTCTGCTTTTTGGCCAGAGTGACATAGTCACCCATCTATGGTGGTGTTCTGGTGACACCCAAGTCTCAACCTCCACTGTACGATATTGCTTTGTTTTGTTCTCTCTCCGTGACAGCTCTCTGTTTTGATGTCTATAATAGTATAATGCTTACCTTTGTTAAGTTTTCTCGTGAAATTTCTGGTATTGGTGTGGAGTTTCTGGCCAACCTCATGACGGTGCTCTTTTCTATCCCCATGGCAATGCTCTGTTCATTTTGATTATTAATTATGATCATGTCTTGATTTTAGGTATTATCTTAAGCATTTTTGTATGTGGAATAAATTATTTAATTATCTTCTCAAAATTTTAGAATAGTTATGGCAGATATCCCTTGCAATTCACTTTTGAACCTTAGTGTTTAAGTGCTTGCTGCTATGCACCACTATCCAAGATTGATTACTATGATTTTAATGAGGGAATCTATTTATCTAGGTTTGTGTGAAGTCTATTCACCAAGCGTACGAAAAACTATTGAATTCCTCACTTATCAGTGGCAGTAGTTGACTCTTTATTAAGATTCACTGACAGCTTTAGGATGGAACATCTGAACTTTTCATTCTTACAATGCATTACGCAACTTTACAATTCATCTTGAATCTTCATGGGTATTATAGCAGTTACAGATTAGATACTTGCCGGCCCTTTTATCTGTAAACCATATGCTAGCTGTTGATGTTTTGTTCTGATTTGAGGTAGATGGTGGTAATGAATTAAGACTGTCTAACTATCAATATGACTCCACAATGTGTTTTCTTCATTCAGTGCATTGCGTAGGTATTAGATATCTATCTGGTCTCTTCATGCAAGTCTGCTATGTGAAGTATATTCATGCTTGTCTTGTTACTGTCCATTACATTGCTTTCATTCGTCTATTATTATGAAGTGCAACTGCCATAAAAACTATTTTTTATGTTTAGACTATCTTGTTATTCCACTGTCTCCATTTTTACTCTTCCCCCATAATCTACATGTATAAATTTCAAACAGTATGCAGTATATTATTAAACTATTAAGTGCTTATTGAGAAATTGTTATTTGTTTTGTTTATGTGATCCTACACTACAGTTCCCAGAGTTTATCTCGTCATTCTTCTCACGAATTGCATTGCCATCTATGGGAAGTCCACAGGCAACATCATCATCAACAAGGCATAGTGTTGGGAATTTACCTTCCCATCCAGCTCGCCAAATGGAGGCCAGTTTTACTTTGTGCCCTTATAATTCTTTTATTGTATGATTTGCATATCTTAGGCAGCTGTGAATTTATGACTTTGATCACCCTATCAGCTTTCTATGCTGCCATGATATTTGATACTGGCTGTGTGTATATAGTAATACCTCAAAAGATGCCGATTCTCTTATGAACTCAACCCTAAAGTATTCATTTGCCGCTGTTCCTTCAGTATCTTCAATGCAAACTGAACTTGTTGCTGTTTGTTAGGCCTAGAAGTTAGTTAAGCCAGCTCGTTACAATCTATTTACTCATGTCTTGATTCATCAACATCTCAACATGCAAGGCTCGTGAGTTAAACTATGCTTGATTTGAAAGTAACATGATCAAATCAAGCTTGAGTTTTCTTAAGTTCTGCTCATGGCTTGTCTGTGTGTCTGGTGTTACTTTTTGTATTATTAAATAGATTATTTGAATTAAAACAGGTGAAAAATTAAAGAAAAAGTTATTGGTGATAGGATTTGAGTTTGATATATCACATTCAAGTAGCTTTTATTCTTGAGCAAAAAAGCTATGCTGGTGTTCTTGTCAGGCCTAGTCTGAGCTAGAAGTGGCTCAACTTAGCTTGGCTCATTTTCACCCCTAGAGCTAGTGTGTAATAAACCAAGAATGCTGTGGCTCAACTTTTTCTAATCAAAGCAAGTTGGTTTTAAGCTAGATTTAGTTGAGAGGTTTGTCATGAAATTTGATGATGTGATTATGGTTTTACAATATTTAATGTGTGAACATCATTTCTACAAGGAATATATAGGATTCTATTCTCTTCTTTTGACAATTAGTATCATCTTTTGACCGCAGAGAAACTACCCTGCTCCAATGCAATCTGCAGTACAACCATCGGAAGACTCAATCACTACACTCGTCTCGATGGGCTTTGACCGGAATTCTGCCAGGCAAGCCCTAGTGCAGGCCAGAAATGATGTCAATGTGGCCACCAACATTCTATTGGAGGCACAATCCCACTAATTCCATAAATATTGCACCTAAATGAGAGCCAGATTGTTCTGAATTGATTGATGATAGATGAAATCCTAATCATGAAGGATTGGAAAAATTCACTAATGATGTGAGGATGTTTGTGAACTTGAGGCATTCATATATATAGTATCATCATCCTCTAGGACTCCTCCTTTCTCAGGATCATTTTTCCCCCTTAACTTTAATCTTGGCATTGATAGACAAATGAGTTAGGATTCTGTACAAATTACTTCAATATATTGAAAGTATGCACATTTATGAATTGTGAATCAGATATTTGTTTGTAGATTCAGCTTCTTCTGTGCTCTTGTTTGTTCAAAGCACAGTTACCAGTTCCACTCTGTCGAGGTTTGCTATATTCTACAATGAAATTACTTGTAGACCCTCCACCCCCGCACTACATAAATCAAAAAAGAAAATCATAATATTAATTGTTGAGGATAATTTCTGGTCCCAATGGTGAAAAAAAATTAAGCTTTACTTGTAGAAATTAATTTTTGCTAGTTATCTACTCATTGAGATCCTAATACTATTATTTAAGGAATTTATATTCTAGAACATGTAAGATTGTGAACATTCCATATCCAAAGTGTTCCCAATTGTGATTGTCTCTTGGGTATATAATTAAAATGAGAAATGCTAGCAACATTATTTTGAAAGCATATTTTTTCTTGGTTTATAATTTATTGAAAATTATAAATTTTGGTAAACCTCACGTCATATTTATTAATTTTTGTAATTATGAAATATATTTGAAAGAATGTGCTATGTAATGTATTATTAGGGCTTATTGATTATTAGTCATTGAATGTATTACTTGTTACGTGAATTAAGTTATCAGCAAACAATTGAGACTAGATTTTTAATTCTTAAGGCAGCAACATGAAATTTTCATTTGCAAATTACTGAAATTAGTAGTGATATTCATCCTTCGTAAACCAAAGCCCTCCTTTTAATCCTGAAATTTAAGTGCTGGTCATTTTAATTATTCACTTTATAAAAATATGTTTTAAAGTGATGTAGAATCTCCAGGACAAAAAATAGAAGTTTTTTCTATCCCTTTGTATAAGCAACGGCTGGTTGCTTCAATCAAATCTCCAAAGGACTAAAATTGGATTAGACTTATTACTTGGGAAATAATGAAAAACATTCAAATTACTCGTTTATTATTTTCAAAGATTTGACTGCTCAACATATTAATATTGAAATCTAAATTATCCTCATTTTGTAATAACACAACTCATGAAAATAAAGAGTTATTTAAATGTAATTGAAAAATCTTTATATACGAACATTTTTCAGATCATTTCTAAATTTTGGAAAACTTATTTGATGTAAAAATATCAACAAAAATTAACGCAAAAAGTTTTAAAGGATCTTTTTAAAGAAAAAATTGTTTAAAGCTTAGACTACGTTTAACAAAAGTAACTCAAGTTAATTAAAAAGATAAAAACTTAGCTTTTAACCAAGGTATTATTTAAAATCTGTCTGGCATATTAAAATAAACATTTTTATTATAATTAAGTGTAAAAATAGTTAATAAATTTGAAATAAAACTAAGATAAAATTTGTATATATTTTTAATTGATTAACAGAAAGTAAATTTTGAAATATTTATAGTTATACATTTTTAATTACTTTTGAACTCTTATCCTTTTTAAAACTTATGACTTTTTGTTAAAGATTAAACCATTGAATTGAAAATTTGAGATAAATCATATAGCATCGAAGGAGATGCTTTATTAAAATAAATCATGTCATTTAATAAAGTAGAGGATAATTCATTAAGCATTGTATGTAAACATGAAAAAAATATAAGGTATAAGCTCAAAATGTTACTTCAAGTGATGTTTGGAAAAAGGCTATAGGTTAAGAAAATCATGTTTATTAAAAACTTCTATTGTATTCAAGCTTAGAAACTAGTCATAAATAAGAAAAGAAAAAAAAAACTTACAAAACACACTCTTAAACCGTAAATGTTCATTAAGTCACAAGTGACTAAAAACGGAGTCAAGAAATGAACGGCCATTACCCAGGGCAAAAGACTAAATCTAAGAAAGCATCATAACAACGTTCAGAAGCACACTAGAAGTGTTCGAGCTTCAAATTAAATATAAGAAATAAAAAAGAATGGCAAGGAACCTATATACAGTTCAGAAACACTTGCTACGAACTTCTACTTCTTACACATTAAGATGAGAATGCAAAACTAAATCATGCTAGCTTCAAAGACTGAACTTGAAATTTCACTCCAGCCTTGCATTAATTGCCCAACAATATGAGCTCCAGTATCCGAGTGACAAAAATTTTACAGTGTACGCAAAGAAGCAGGTCCAAACACAACGACTCATAGTTGACTCGGTCATCACTAGTTGACAAGAAAAAAACTTCATCAGTGCTCAATAAAAAGCATTATGATCATATTTAAAATACAAGCAGTAAGCCTAGAGTCAATTTTCCAAAACAGTCACAAATACGGTTAAGCAAATGGTAGCACTTAAACAAAAACAGTTTTGATATGTGGACATACGTTCAGATCATAAACATAGGAAAGGAAATTATTTATTTGCATCATACAACTTAATCAATTTATGCCACCAAAGGCAATCCAATTGATTGTAAGAACAGTCGGATTGCCAATCCAAGTGATATAATCAAATACCATGTTAGGTAAAACACTCAACTAAAATTCTTTTATCTTTATTTCATTTAGAAACTTAATTCTTGTATGAGAGACACGTATTAATTTGATTACTACCACTGGCTACTCAAACTAAAACATAAATACACGTACTGTGTATGCAAAAGAACCTAAGCAGAAAAATGGCTTATATAAAAGTTGGGGATGGAATATACAATATTCAAGGATCAAGGATACATAGATGATACCGAATTTTTTATGAATCCACAACTGCTTATGAAAAACATGACTTGAGGCAACAAACAGTCGTCCAATGCTTGAATTCTAAATGAGTAAAATTAAGATTTATCCAAGGATTCAGCAACAGATTAATACTAACCTTTCAATGCAACAGCATTAGATGATAAACAAAATAATTCGATGATGAAGATCACTGAAGATGGAAACTCCCAGACCTATAGCAAGGACATACTTTAAAGTTAAAGACATGTATTGCATTTAACATCATAGACAATAGAAGCCACAGGAAGTGATCAACAATAAAACTAAAAGGATCAACTTAGATTTCCTCATTTCAAATATTACCATCATGGCAACAAGAAAAATCTTGAAGTAACTTGAAATCATTAGTATAAGCAAAAGGTCAATGCCCCTGCATACACGGATAATTTAAGTTGAAGTGATCATGATGCTCCAGAAACACCAAACTGATATGGTAGAAATATAGAAACTGAAAAAATAACTAATGCTTCCATAACATTAAAACGAGAAAAAGTCCCAAAATCTATCATGCATTATCTTTTGTCATCCCATTAATTACAAGGGTTAAAAGATGCAACTTGGTTGCTTATGATTAGGTCTATCAACATATGGCTGCTATCTCTCGGGCATTAGTATAGAATGCTAGTTCATTACAAGTCAGTAATACAGCAATAAAGCAACAGCTGTCCTACGGCAGTTAATTCAGCTGTAACCACAATAAAGAACTCATTCTATTTAATCAGGAATAACTGAACCTATATGATAAAAATTGTCTAGATAATATATGTATTATTAGAAATATTTTTTATTTCCATATCATATCTTTGTTATTAGAGGATATCAAATCTCTCCTATTTATTATATGTATTCTTCTTTCTCAATATAAATAAAGCACCAGTGCTATCTCCAAAACACGATTTCAACTCAATGTTTTTCTCTTTCCTAGACTTTAATATATTATCCACAAATATTAATTTTTACATTTGAAATATTCAGTTCTCGATTCGAGATATGTTGAAGATCTCACGTCAACTGAAAAAATAACCAAATTATAATATTTAAGTGGATGCAAACCTATGTCAGACAAAATGAGTTCGACTTACTGGCTGGCCTGCGCGGCCTATGATTTAAGTTAGGTCGGGCTTCAGAAACAATGGCCAAAATAAAAATAGGTTTCTTTTACCATAGCCTTCCTGGCCCAATGCCTATATGGGCCAAGGTCGGGCTGGCCCGCAAACTAATGGACTGACCCGTTTATTCTTTTATGTTAAGTTTTTTTGTTCTTAATTCTTATGAACCCATATGAAAGAAAGACATCCTTGCGGAACTATAATTGGTGAGTTAATAACTTGGAACTAGAATTGATTGTGTTATATTTGGGGAGTTAATAACTTGAAGAACACATATATTTGGGGAGTTAATAACTTGAAGAACACATCTTAACTTTATGAATCTTTACATGTTTTAATTATGCATGTTATGGATGTGGGAGATATTAATAGAATTGTTTTAAGTAACATTTAGACTAAGATGCATGATGTTGTTGCATAATGCATCTTATTGAACAATGATATATCATGACTTTTTATGTGGACAGACTGTAATCTTTTTTAATTTTCAATTAGCTCAAAAATGACCGCTGGCCTGTGGACCTCATATAGGCTAAGCTAGGCCAAATATTATGGCCATTTTAATATATAAGCCAGGTTGGGTTCTCAATTTTTTTTAACTTGGCCCGTAAGGCTAGGTCGGGCTGCCTGTTTTGATAACCTAATACAAACTTTGTCTTGTAAGTCAGTTTTGTAAGGTTAAGACTTAAAATCCACTTTCTAATACTCATAATAAACAATATTCTAGAAGCAATTCTCCCCATCATATCTATATAAAATGCCTTTAATTCATAATTGTGATAGATTCAGGGACGATTTTTACTAAATCTTTCTTCTAATTGCTAAAATAACAACCAGATTTTTATTTTTTTTCTGTATTACTAATTGTCCTTTCTTCATTACAAGGTATGTCAAATAAATAAAAAATATATACCTGGAGATGGTGATCGATACATGAAAAAGTATCTTAATCATAAAGAAGAAAGTTATAAGAAACATAAAGTTCCCAAGTAAAACATCCGCCAGCACCTGGCAATTGAAAGCCACAAAACATTCATCATAATCGATATAAAAATCAAGACTGAGTAATTTGAGAAAAGGGTGATTTTAATATAGATATCTGAACCTTCGAGCATATTGATACTAATGAAGAGACGCTCATTGATGAACCCAGTCTTCCCTTGCCACTTTCCAAGATCAAAAATCTGTCTTCAACAAACAGTTAAGTCCTCCTATGTGATATATGGTTTGGTAAAAGAAAACCAAAAGCTAGAATTTATTATTTTATACTCCTTAAGCATTAAAAAGAATGATGGCTACAAAAGAATTGCATACAAGCTTCAGAAAGAAGAAAAACGACAGCCAATTTCCAGAGTAGTCCCTGCAAGTCATGGAAAGTGTCTCCTTGATAGTGTTGTAAGGTAAAAATGAACAGAGTATGGAGTACAAGTAAAAGAATGATGATGAATTGGATCTCAATATTCTGAGCATTACACATGCCACATGTTAAAATAAATTTTATCAGCGTGTGTTATTAAAATCATTATTCTGTGAACACTCGTTTAGAAAATGCCACACAAACCATGCATATTATTCAAGTTCTACCTGATTATAAAACTAAAAGAAATATCTTGCGTTCATCGATCAGGCCAAAATGCAATTAGCAACTGAAGCATATCAATTTATTCATTTGACTATCCAAAATCTAATGATAAGATATTCTTAATATAAAGATTAGGATTCTCCAAAAGTAAATGTAAATCCTGTTGGAGATTCTTAGTATAGTTCAAAACTAAAATGCTTCGTATTTGTTATTATCAGACAATAAAATTACGACTGCATAATAAAGTAACACCAATGTCGGCAGCAATGCTAACTGGAATAATTTGATTGCCAATATTTAAAAAATAATAATCACAATTGCACTATTCAGAACTGCAAAAATAATTTAGTGCTGATTAATGATACATAAAAACAACAACAGTGGTCAATAACGTAATTATAAACTACGGTAGAGCTGGAGGATAACGAAGGAGCTCAACCATACCTGAAACTTCATTGTTTCTTGATTGATAACATTGTGGAGGAGATGTCTATAGGCCTTGGGCTTGTGAAGTATCAAATCTATTACAAGAATCTACAAAGGGGAAGGGGAAACAGAGTCATCCCAAGACAAAAAGCTAAGGGTCCGTTTGGCAAGAGGGAAAGAAATAGGGCAGATGTAAATAGAAAAAAGAGAAATAGAGTGGATCAAAATAAGAGAGAAAAAGGCGGATTTTAAGGGTGTTTGGTTTGAGAGTAATAGGAAAGAGACAAATAAAAAAAAAAAAAAAGTTAGTAAACCATTTTCTGAGAAAGACAATCCATTGCCACCACCATAAACAAAGAGAAAGAAAATAGATTATAGGCAGCTGAAAATGAACCGATTTTATAGTGTGACAGTGGATTGTAGCCCTATGAAAATCGTTCTACGACAATCAATTGAGTTTGCATTGAAACTGTTAGCGTGGAATTTTCGTATAAGTGAGAAACGAAATAAAAAGGTATTCTCCTCCTTATTTCTACATTGCCAAATGAAGATTTAAAATCTCCACACTTTCTCTGTCCTCCCTTCTCTCATCCCACCATTTCCACCATACCAAACAAAATTTTAAGACGTTTTAACTTATAAATCAGTGGCATAAGGGAGTACTAGGCACCATGATTTCACATTCAATATATTCGTCTGCCACAGCCCTGCAATTCTCCTACGACAAAAAAAGGTCTGAAAATCAGTTCATTAATTAGGTAATTCAAATGTATGATAATGAATTTCATCTTATTTTTGAACAAAAAGAAAAAGACCTACGCATTTCATCAAGCGAATGTTGCCTGGAGAATACTGCACGTAAAGCGTTTTGACAGGGCACCCACACTGAATGCATTTGTAACCCATTGGTGATGAATTTATACTTTAGATTCGATCAAAACAGTACCTTCATAACAGTCAAGTTCTACAAACAGACAAAAAATTTAAAGAGAAGGAAAATATATTAACATTTAAAAGTTAGGGTGATGCATTTTCTTTCAAGGAAAGAAAGGTTAATGAAGTTGAAAATGAACTCAACAGCAAAAAAATGCATGCACAAGGTCAGGAACGCCAACACAATTGAAAAGCCTATACAATGATAATAAAAATATAAGGAATTGAAAAAAAAAAAAAAATACTAAATTGAAGAACAATTGCAAGCAGATTGTACAGTATCTAGGGCAATGCAACAATTGAAAAGAAAATGTAGCAGAATTCAAAATTTGTCATTCAATCGAAGGAACAACTTAGCTTACGAAATTACCTGAAATAAGCATAAGTCACTTAGCGAAGAGGAAGAAAAACCCAACTGCAGTTCTGTTCTGAACTAGCAAATTTCTTGGGTAGCAATTGCAAAGTCTCTCTCCTGCTTCTGAAAAATGGACTGGCCCTGTTTTGGGCTTTTTAGAATCTCAAATGCACGCAATTACCTTTTGCACCCGCATGGTCGCATGGTCTCTTCCTGTACCTTTGTGAGGGTGTTGGAAAAATAAAAAATGTATTTAGTTTATATTTCTACATTGCATAATCCAAAAACATGTTTTAGAATACATAATTTGAAATATATTTTAGATCTAAAAGTATATTTTAAATTTATAAATTACGTAATTCGAAATCCATTAATAGATTATACAATTTGGAAATATATTTTAAATTATATTTTATATAATACAAAACACATTTTTAGATTATATAATTTAGAAACATATTTTATACATATTTTACTTTTAGATTATATAATTTGAAAATATATTTTAAATTATACTGTCTAAAATAAGTTCTTGAATTGAGTAATTTAAAATACATTCTCAAATTTAAAATAAATTTTCAAATTTTACAGTCTAAAATATATATTTTATTGCATAATTCAAATTATGTAATTGAGAATGATTTTCTACCAATAGATAATTGAAATTTTTGTCACATTTATGGAATTGCATCAAGAAGGTATAAAAGTGTTTGTTAACTTTACTCCCCAACTTGTACTTTCTTTTTATAAAATACCTTGATAGAAACATATTTATGTTGTAAACAATGCACCTGAAAAATATAATTTTGTTTATATGATAATTGGTGCGAGAGGTTGTCACATCGCATTATTTAAATATACCTTGTTTTCTTTGCGTATTGAAAGTCACGCTCCCTGATCATATAAAGAAAATACATTTTTGTTGTCCAAGTACAGATAATAAATGGATAGAAAAACTTAGTATCATTAGAACAGATTCTACACACATCTTTGATAATTTTAAAAATATAGGTTAATTAACGGTTAAATCATTTAAACGATAAAATAATTAATCAAAAAACTTAAACTGTAACTTTTACTAAACATATAATTCTAAATTCTAAATTGTTATTTAGTCCATTATTATTTGTGTATTTGAAATCTCTGTAAAAATAAAAGTTGTCAAAATAATGTAATAGATTAGTCGCATTTGATAAAACTCGGAAGATGGCGGTGAATGTTAAATTGGTTGACGGATTATTCGAATTGATTCATATTAAAATAATTATTAGTTATTTCAATTTAAAAATACCACATAATCCCATGTTTTGTTATTCCACTAACAACATAAATGACTCATCTTAGAGTAATTATTAGTAATTTCAATTTAAAAATACACATAATCCCAAGTTTTGTTATTCCACCAATAACATAATGGACATATAACTCTTCTAGCAATGCATTTGGCAAGGGTATTTAGGTCAATTGGTTGAGGATCCACGCGACACGCTGTTTGGTTGAATATTTTGATTAATTTCTTATTACAAGCAAACTATTTCTATTTCTTGATTATTTATGTACATCCAACACATCTTGCAGAGACCTGATAAGATCAGATGACACGTTCACCTAATTCTGATCTAGGCAGCAATCAAGTTCTTATCCAATTGCCTAATGGGAAATTATCAAAAGAAGAAAAAATGAACGGAAGAGAAGATAGACTAGAAATAATATATCAACATTAAGGTTTTGCATATGTTTTCATCCATTAGATAAGTATCCTTGTGTGTCTATTTCAACTTGTACCCAATTTCTTCACACCACGGAAGAAAAAAATTTGCATATTGAGAATAATGAAAAGAAAAGTACACTGGAGAGAACACTGATTTTCTTACGCAGAAAAACATGTTTGCTTATGGTAAAATCATTGGGGGAACAAACCCTAATATTGGAAACCCAATTCATGCCTCTCAATTTACTAGAAACCCGTAATTTTTTTTCTCTAATCGTAGCTCGAAACGCCATTCTGGAAGAAGCACAAGAGTGTAAAACTATAATCCTCCCTTTCATAACAGCATTGGTTTTACCTTGAAAACATGAACAAGACTTCAATCCTTCCTTCCATGACTTCATTGGGAGTGGACCGACTTGGATAGCTTGAGCAGCCCACAAGTCCAAGAACAACGACAAAAATATAGGGTGCATCCCTCATTCAATGAGGATAAGCACAAAGTGAAGAAAGAAGGGTTACATGGGGCTTATGTCTATCCGGCTTTTGTGGAGTTGAAAAGCAGGGGTTATCCAGCTTCCGCAGCTGCATTGTATGCCTGCCCAAGTGAAGTATCCCAAACGGGCATCACAGTGAGCACAGGACAGCTTTCCCTCCAATGCACCTTCCTCAACTATGTAACAAGAAATATCAGTAAAAAATTGTCAATTCTATGCATATTTATGTGTATAACAGTATAAGTATATTGAAATGTAAGGAGTGGTCAAGAAAAACAATTCAGTAAATTGTCCGAGAGTCAAGAAAGAAGCGGTGACACACTTCAAAATATCAAAGATCATTCTTGATCTCTTAAACAAAATTATAGGAACATTCTGAACAAAAAGTGCGGCATAAATTCACATCTCCTTGGAAAAATAGACACTGTAGTATTGTAGTTGACTGTTTTCTTACCAGCTTTCATCCACCGTAGAGGCTCAATAAATATGGATGAACAGTCAGATTCATTAGATTTATTGAAAGGGTTGCCACCTCTTCGTTTGTTCCACCCAAAGGCTGTCTCACCCTCACCAGGAGCATGATCTATGACATGTTCCTGCAATGCAACAAGTCGTCGACACTTCCTACAACGATATGTAGGTCTTCGATTATTTTCTACTTTAGTAGTTTCTCCTGCCCCCGAAGAAATTTCGACGGGCATGCCAGGATCTGCACCAAGTTTAGAACTGTCTATCCTAAACCCCGATAAATGATTCTCACCTGAAAAAAGAGGTTTCTTTCCTCAGATTATATAAATTTTCTCAAATTCAATGGTAAAAAATAGTAAAAAGGATTGACATGAGCACAAAACAAGCGTAATCATAATACCAAAACAGAAGCTACAAGGAATAAGTCAACTCGAAAATTAATACAACTAAGTAGGAATGATGCTTGACACATAAGGATGAAGAAATAATGAGAATAAACACTTAATTTTCTTGGTCAAAAGTTGTTTCTGTATAGAATTTGGGAGATGAAGCAACTCTAAAATCTAGCCCACGATTTTCTACTTCCTAAAAATGTACTGGGCATGGTGACACATGAAAATAAAGTAAACAATATAAATTGTATCATTCCACCCACTATATTCTTTTTACATAAGTAGGGTTGTAACAAATACTTACTGTCTCTCCATTCTCTTCTATACCACCATGACACTTACAAGAATGATAATAAGTACCACACTAAGTCGGGGAGAAGAAGTTATACCTAGTATTTTTAGACGAAAGCGCTTGTATATAGGGCTGGAGTGATCAACCTTGAAACCCATCCCCTCAAACAGTTTCAACTAAAGATTTAAGAGAGATAAAAAAACGTCATAATTCTTTCGTTAAAAAATAATATCTACACGACCATACAAAGAGACCTTTAATAGCACACACCTGCTCTAGAAAACCATCATTGGGACAAACATTTTCACAGCTCTGCCTCAACGATTCAAGGGCATCTGCAGTACAGAAAAATACATAAAAAACAGAAGAACATATAAGTCCGAGACACAGACCATTCAACTTACAAAAATAAACAACAGCTACTCAGCCCATTTTCAAAATAAATATTTACATCAACTTTTAACAACAATATTGAACTGATGATGATGATGTTAATACACTATGCACTATTGAAACTAACTTAATAATATTTAGGTTTAATTAAATATTTTATCTAATACCTACATAGATCTTTATGCCTTCATTTCTACATCTAGAAACTACTTATTTTAGCAATACACTTTTAAACTCGGTTTAGTCCCAACAATTTTCGATGACAAAGACTAAAAACAGATTAAATATCATCTGTGTAGTGACTAATAAGACCAGTGTTAGGTGTAGAGACTAAGCCGTCAAATTGTGACGGTAAAACATCAAATTAATAATTAAATCTGGTATCTAAAAATAGCTATATATACGTAATTTCTTCAACAAAAAAATTTCAACTTATTTTAATAAACTTGGCAGAATAAGCCTATTTCACTCAGGTTCACTCGGTAAAGCTTAAAAACGAACAAAATTTGTATTGAATTATTAGTGTTTATTAAATCACGCGTCAAATACACAGTATCATAACTTTTGAGTATTGGTTTCAATTTCACACCTTCTACGGATAGACGTTCGGTTTTCATCAAATAAGCCGTAATAACCGCCGCACTACAAGAAGCACCGCAAAAACCATCAACCTCAGAAAATAGATAATAGTAATAAAAAAATCGACAAAAGCAAAATCAATCAGAACCTTCTGGAAACTCCGGCGAAACAGTGGACAAGAACGGAACCTTCCTTCCGACCGCGATCGATGAAATCGATGCACACTTCCAGGTAATCCAACAAGTTCTCGTTCTCGGTGTCTCGGAGAGGCACAGCCATCCTCACGAGCTTGAGGTCGCGACCGGCGTACTCGAGCGAGTAAAGAAGCTTATCCGGCGAGAGCGCCGATTTTGCGGCGCCAGCCTCGGCGTCCGCCACGTGGACTTTGGTGATTTCCTTTGCAGGGATGGAGAGGCTGGGACGCCATTCCGAGAAGAAGGAGATGGAGGCGGAGCTGAGGACGGAGAGAATGTGCGTGACGCTGTGAACGGTGTCGTTTTGAAGAATCTCCGCGGCATCGCCGATGTTGCCGATCGAGAGGTTCTCTCGGACCGTGTAAGGCATGAAGGAAATCGAAATTCAAATTCAAACTCAAATTTAAATTCGATTGTATTTGGAAAGTGGAGTTATTCTGAGAAATTTAAGAGAAGTGGGAAATTAGGGAAGGGAAGGAAGACGAGAAAAGGTTCCGTCGATTGGAATAAATAAATAGTGACGGCCAAGTGGGTCCCGCGTGTCTTTCTTGACAAGGGTTATTATGGTCAATTACTGCGTATCCATAAGTTTGTTTCCTTTATTGCTGGAAGATTGCAAGTGATCTAAACTTTATGTGAATTTAATTTAATTTTGCATGAAAATTTATTTAAGCTTTTAAAATTATAACTTAGTGTAGTTTTATTTTATTGGATAGGAAATAAAGAAAAAAAATACATAAAACTAAGTCCATGTATTTATTTATTTTTAAATAAAAAATTATTTATTTATTTATTAAATAAATAAATAAATTATCTTTTATTTCTTAAAAATAAAATTATTATTTTAAAAAATTACACCAAACAAAGTTACTAAATCTTACTATTATATAATAATATATATAATTATTAAAATAAAAGAATTTGTTAAACTAAAAAAAGTCATAAAAATAATTATAAAAATAAATGTAAATAATTTTTCTACTTTATTGTAAAGGAAATTTATTTATTTTATAATTTATTTATTATAGATAGCTATTTTAGTTTTAAAAAAATATTACTACTCAAAGGATAAAATGATAAGAATTTGAAATAGATCAATAAGGTTAATCCCCTATATCAATAGATAATTATTAAATTGAAAATATATTATTAAATTTATAAAAAGGTATGTTCATAAAAAATAATTATGAAATAAATAGTTCTTATAATTTTTTTACAGGTAAGTAGTTAATTAAATTTAAAAGAAACAGTTATAAAACTTAAAAGATAAAATAAGCTATATTAACTCGGGTAAAATTGATAATAAAATGTTTACAACGATTATATAGAAGAATACTCTTTATTAATAATTATAAATATTAGTATAAACTATTAAGTGAAAAATTGGAGGGGACTGAAATATATGTAGATTTTGAAGGAACATCTTTTCAAATACATTTTTAAACCCACTTAATTATACTTAGAATCATAATTTTAAAATTTAAATTAAACGTTATAATCTATATATATATATATATATATATATATATATATATATATATATATATATATATATATAAAGTTAAAACATTGATTTAATATCAGTAATATTTAAGAAATCTTATTGTTAATAGATAATTGTTAGAAAATTAAAATATGAAATACCGAATTAGATTTGAATAATTTAAACTATAATTCAAAATCGTGTTTTAAAGCATGTGAGGTGTAAATTTTAGAATATGAGTTTATCAAAATTTATTTTGAGTTAAATAAGTAAGATGGGATGGAGCTACTAACATTGTTTTCATTTAACTCTGGCATTGTATTTAAATTTTAATTATGAATTGATGTTAAATATGATAACACAACACATAATATTCAATATAATTAATAGATAACTCATATTCTTAAGTATATTATTTGATATTTGATTCCTAACTTTGTGAATGAAAAAAACTTACTTAAAAAAGAAAAAAATAATTATTTTATGCATTGGTGAAATAACTACTCTCGTATCTGACAAATACATTTTCGATATATATATATATATATATATATATATATATATATATATATATATATATATATATATATATATATATAAAATCGGCATTATTCAAATAGAATTGTCTAGCGACATCAGAATTATGTTAAAGGTAAAGGTAAAGATTTATAAAATCATGAACTTAGGATTTATTGAAGGTCTGTGACTATTTATTTATGGTAAATTTAATTGATAATAAAGAGACTAAATACATTTTTATTGTAACTTTAATTGTGAAGTCTAAAATAGTGACGTCCTAGTTTTGGAATTCTGGACTGTAATCGAAATCATGCCTTCAATCTTCATTAATGATAAGCTGAATTTTAAAATCAATATTTTAATGACACATAATGGATTCAAATCTGTTGTCCCTTAATTACAGGGCTTAAAGTGACACTTGTGGCTTAAATTAAGGACTTAAGTTGTCTTTAATGTTGATCCTTAATCAAAGCAAATAACAACCATGTTCCAATTTCAAAACATGTGAAATTAGTGTCAAAGATTAGTGCTTTTTCTTTACTATGTGATGTTGAGAGCAAGCGGAGATAAGTATAGACCAAAAACATACTAAAATAAAAATAGGTCGCACGTCCAAACCTTTTAGTATAGATAAAAAAA